>Ga0181418_1000261_pt1 | contig 17617 bp, 18 predicted proteins | sample 41SPOviralmetaG_FD_130143 | JGI IMG/M metagenome (GOLD analysis project Ga0181418, IMG submission 130143) | Marine viral communities from the oligotrophic San Pedro Time Series (SPOT) site, San Pedro Channel, CA, USA - 41 SPOT_SRF_2013-03-13 | ecosystem: Environmental > Aquatic > Marine > Strait...
TGGTACAGCCACGTCAGTGGTAGGACAACCTGCTATAGCAACAGGAACTTTAAGAGTACCTGTACAATGTCAAAACACAGAATTTACTTTAGATATTAAATCTTCATCTCACTTGCCTATGTATATCGCAGGTGCAGAGGTTGAAGGTTATTATCACAATAGAGCAAGAAGGATTTAATGAAAGAAAACTACGTTAGAAAAGCAGAATTAAAAGATGCGTTAGAATTAGCACCAAAAATTAGAAAAGGTGACAGGCAAGAAATTATGGCTTCCAATGGAGCAACTCCGTTAGAGGCATTAGTAATACCATTTACAGAAAAAGGTAAGATTTATTCTATTATTGGAACAAAGTCAGAAGGTGTAATTGGTATGTTTGGTTCTGTACCATCAAAAGAAAAAGGCTACGGAGTAGTTTGGTTATTATCTAGTGAGGATTTATTTAAACACGTCAAACAGTTTATTAAAGAGTGTCCTAAATGGGTAGCAGAGATGAGTAAAGATTATGAGTACGTCTACAATTTTGTAGATGAAAGAAATTGGAAAAGTTTAAAATGGTTACAATTTTTAGGATTTGAACCAAAAAGAAAAATAGGAGATTTCGGTATCGGTAAGATGCCATTTTTATTAATGATGAAAGAGGTAAAATAAATATGTGTACTGTTCAAGCGGCACTTCAGGTAGCAGGAGCAGTTGTTCAGTATCAACAAAAGAAAGCTGAAAACAAAGCTATCAGAAGAGACCAAGAAACTACAAGACGAAATGCCGATAAAGGATATTTACATGACATGAATAAGATTGACCAAGAGAAAGTCAATGCTGACATGGAGAAAACTAAAGCTGAAATAAGAAGTAAAGCAGAAAAGAATTTAGAAATATCACAAAAAACAAATTTAGGTTTTGGTAACAATACTAAAATAGTACAGTCTATAGGTTATCTATTTGATGATGACTGGAATGAAATAACAAGTGGTTATGACAAAGATGTACAAATATTTCAAAACCAACAAACAGAAGCATACGCTAATTTATCTAAAACTTATAACAGTTTAAAACCTCCTATAGAACCTTCAAGAACTGGATTAATTATTGATGTAGCAAGTACATCTTATGAAGGTTATCAAAATAGTCAAACAAACAAAGGTGCTAAAAAATAATGGCAAAATATCAAAGACAAGCAACTAACAAATATTATGGTGCGGCTAACGCAGGGTATGTATCAACAGGGAGTGCTACTGATGGTCTAGCTAAATCACTACAAAACGCAGGTTATAAAGTTGGTAAAGCAGAGACGTTAAGAATTGATAGAAAAAAAGATAAAGCTATTGCAAAGATAGATGAGTTATATGCAAATGGAAATACATTTGAACAGATACAATCGCAAATTATTGCAGGTAAACACCCAGAGTTAACTGGTAAATACGTTGATGCTACTACTAATTATCATGCAGGTAGAGTTAAAGCACATGAAGTAATAGAAAATATAAAGGCTAATAAAGATAAATATGACATTACTGATGAAAGTAAAAATCTTGATATGTTTTATAAAGAGTATATGCCTGATACATCTTCAATGGACAGTGCTACACTGTTAGGATTTACAACACAATTTAATAAATTTAAGTCTACAGACGCATTAAATGATGCTGAAAACAGAGCCGCTTATAATTCTGAAAAGAAAGTTATGGAAGGTACACAGTTATTATCTGATATTCCTTTAGATACTTTAAAAAAAGATTTACCAGATTTTTTAAAAGGATTGCAAGTACCAGTACCTATGAGAGATGGTACAGGTTCAACTTTATTATACACTAATGCAGAAACACTAGCAGTTGTTAGAAGAAGTATAGTTGACATTATTGCAAATGCTAAAACAGAAGCAGATTTAGATAGAGCAGATATATTAATGAATACTAATTTAGGGTATTCTAAAAGTGGTTCTGCTATTGGTACGTTAGCTTCAAGAAAATCTAAAGAAGTTTTAGCTATACAAGATGAGCTAACTAAAAAAAGAAGGCAATTAGAAATTAATGATAGAGATGAAGCAGATTATCAAAGAAAACAAGAAGTAAAAAAGATTTACGCAGAATTATATTCTTCAGTTAAAGAAACAGATGCAGATGGAAACGTGACTGAAAGAGATTTAACACATACTGAAAAGATGGCATTAAGAGACAGATTAGAAGCTATGGGTGATGTACAGGCTGTCGCTAACTTTGATAAAGCTATGATAGCTGATTTATATATTAATGATGACCCACAAATTTTAGATGATTTTATTGTTAAAATTTATTCAGATGGATTTGGTGACATAGAAGAAATGAAAGAAGAGTTTAACAAGTTAGATACTGACCCTAGAAAAATGGGTGCAATGTTAGACCACTATGAGAACTCACAAAAAGATGACAATGCAAAATTACATATAAATAACCTAGCATATTCTTCAGGTTCTACAGCTATTATGAAGATAGTTTCAGGTTCATTTAAAAATCAAAAAAGAGTGGACGCAAGAGTACAAGCACAGGCAGAGAGTTCAGTTAAACGACATGTAATGAGAGAAATTTATGACTTTGAAAGTGATTACTTTAAACAAAATGGTAAAAAACCAACTAATAAAGAAAGAGAAGCGTTCATGGTTGAATTAGAAAACTATATTTCTAAACAATATGTAAATGCTCCTGCTTCAACTAAATCAATCGCACAGTTAGAAACTAGAGATGATTTAACTGAACAAGAAATTACTAAAGACTTTGATGAAACTGATAGATTTATCGAAGAAGAAGCACAAAAAGAAAGAGATGCTACAGTTATATCTACAAATGCAGATGGAGAAGAAATTACATTAGGTGGTTACGTTGATACAGTGTTATCAAACTTCGACACTGTTGACCCACCTAAATTAAGAAAAACAGTTATTGCAGGTATTATATCTGAAGATGAAAAATACAGGCAACAGACGTTACCTAAAATACAAAAATATATTACCTCAATAGTTGGTGAAACTATGACTAAAGAAGTTTTTGATATGATGTCTACAGCAGATTACCAAGAAATTGTAAAACAAGTTGCTTCCAATCTTAAAATGACAACAGGTAATAAAACTGAAGACCAAAAGATATATCAACAATTAGATAATATATTTCAAACTTTAATAGGAGAATAATAAATGGCAAAGTTTGGCTCATTTGATACAACAGAAGAAAACAACGATAGTGTACTTGATGCTACAACTTATAAAGTACCTGAAGTTGCTACAACTGAAACAGATGCTTTAGAACAAATACAAACAGAAGAATTTTATAAAACATTAAAAAGTTATTATTCTTACAGAGAAGACGATAAAAGATTTAATCGTATGTCTCATGCTGATTTATTAGATTATTTTTATACCGACAGGTCTTGGAGAACAAACAATACTGTGTCTATGGGTATGGACTTGTCTAATGTAATGGGTGAAGAAGATGAACAAAGATTAAAAGAATTTGCATACATATCACAAACTTATGAAAACTTGCCTTCGTTTTGGAATGACCCAAATAGAAGTTTTGGTGGTTGGTTAGTTGATAATGGTGGTGCTATGATACTAGACCCTGTTAACGTAGTAGGTGCAGGAGTTGGTGGTCAAGCGGCTAAACAAGCATACAAACAAGCATTAAGAGTTACGCTAAAAGATAAAATGGCAAAAGAACTTAATGAAAGAGCATTAAAAGAAACAGCAAAGTATGCACAAAAACAAGCATTAGGAAAAGCTGTTATTAAAGGTGGATTAACTGAAGGTGCTATCAATACAGTCATAGCAGGTGGTCAAGATGCTTTATTACAACACACAAACATAGAAGCAGGTATACAAGATAAGTATAGTTTTAGTAGAGGTGCAGTTGCTTCAGCCGCAGGTTTTGGTTTTGGTACTGTCTTTGGTGGTGCATTTTCAGCAGGTGCTTTTAAACTAACTAATAATTCTTTAAGAAGAAAAGGTGTTAAAAACTTATTAGAGATACATGAAAAAGGACAAAGTAACATCACAGGTGCAAGATTATTTGATGAATTGTTACCAGATGAGACTACAAAAACTTTAAGAAACAAACCTGCTAAAACTACAAAAGAATATATTAATAAATTAGAAACTGATAAAATAACTCCTGAAGATAAACCCGCAGGTAAAAATGAACTTCCTATAAATTTAACAAAACAACGTGGTAAATATGAAGCGTTTGTAAAAAACAAAACAGAAGAAGTAAAAGAAAAAATTAAAAAGAAAGTAATAACTAGAGAACAAATGGTTAATGAAGTTGTTACTATGTATGGACAAGATAGAAATAAATTTGAAGCAATGGCAGATGATATGGCTAACAGTGAAGCATTTGTCAAAGCCTATGTAACAATTATTGCACAAGCTGATGATATAAGAAGTGATTTTGATATGATAGGTGCATTGTCTACTGAATTACATAATAAGATAGAAATGACACCTGATGATATAGGATTAATTTTAAATAAAATTGAAGCAGTCGAACAAAGATTAGATAAAACTATTGTTCGTAAGAAGAAATCAGGTGAAAACATTGCAAGAGCTTTACAAGCAGGTAATGTAGATGCTGACGCTACAAGAGCCTCTGAACTTATTACTAACCCTGAAGACCCTAAAATGGCGGCACTTAAAAGAGGTACACCAGAACAACGATTAGAATTTTATAGAGCTGTTGGTAAGTTAGCTGACAGAGACCAAATTATTAGAGCATTACAAAATGCAAAAGAAGTTGATAGATGGGACATTGCTACAGAATTTGTAAATAATAACCTTCTATCATCACCAGATACACACATACTTAACATTGTATCAGGTCTAGTACAAACGCAATGGAAACCTGCAACAATGGCGTTAAGAGGTGCAAACATGTTTTTTAGAGATAGAGACAGGTCTTTAGTTATTATGAGAGAAGCTCTACAAACATATTTATATCAATATGCTTTTATTGGACATGCTTTAAAAAGAGCAGGTAAGTCATTTTATGAAGGCAGAGCTATACTTGATAGCAGACAAATGAAACATGATAGCACTATGAGACAAGGACAGCTTCAAGATTTATTTGATGCTTGGGGTGAAACAATAACTGACCTTGTAGGATTAGACGGAACAAGATTAGGTAAAATTGTTACAGGAACATTTAAAGGAGCAGGAAGAGTTGTGTCAGCACCTATGAGAGTTCTTTCAGCAGGAGATGAATTTCTTAAATCTATGATGTTTAAAGCTAGAATGACATCTTTAATTAACTCAAGAATATTAAAAGAAAACCCAGAGTTTAGTTTTAGTGACAGAAAATTAGGATTAACTGATATTACTTATGCCGATAAATATAAAAAAAGAGCTAAAGAAATAGAAGCAGAATATATTAGAGAAAATGGTTCAGCTATTGAAGTAGATAAAACTGTTGATGCTAGATTAAATTCACCTTTGTATCATGCACAAGAAGGTTCATACACACAAAACGTAGGACAAATAAATCCTAACACAAAAGCATTAGATGATAAATTTACTGGTTCTCTTTTAAGAATTGCTACGAAACATAAATCATTAAGATTATTAGGTCTTCACTTTGTAAACACTCCATCAAACTTATTAAGATGGTCAGCACAACATTTACCTTTTCTAGGTAGATTTCAATTTCAAATGGCTCACATGTTAGCAGAAAAAGGTTTACCTAGAGGTAAGTTTAGAAGTGAAATAGCTAGAGGTATGAACCCATTTAGAAAAAAAGAATATCTTAATCCTGAAGCGGCGGCTGAAGCAAAAGCTAGAATACAAATGGGTTGGGCTTTATGGGGAACAGCAGTTAGTTTTGCTATGTCTGGTAAAATTGTAGGTGGTGGTGATGTTGATTATAAAAAACAAAAAGACAAAGAAGCTAACACTGGTGAGATACCATACTCATACAAAACTGATGATGGCAGATATATTTCTTTAAATAGATTAGACCCTATTATGATGCCATTCTTTATTGCGGCAGATTTAGTTTCTTTATTTAATCACAAGTTAAAACACACTGATGATTTAGAACCTATGGTAGAGAAAGATACAACAGAATTAATTATGGGTGTTGTTGCAACACTTACAAGAAATGTATCTTCTAAATTTTATACAAAAAATATTATCGAATTAGTAAATATGATGACTTCTGATGACATCATGTTTTCTAAAAAACCACAAAGAATGGGTACACAGATAGCATCTCAATTTGCTTACAAAGCGTTCCCACTATCAGGTGGATTAAGATATTTAGATAGAGTTAATGATGAATGGGAAAGAGAATTATACACTTTAAGTGATAGATTAAGAGTACCATTTACAAGTAAAGATGCAATCATGCCAAAACGTAATATGTTTGGTGAACCTATTGATAGAAAAAATGGTTGGTTATTTGGATTAGGTGGCGAAAGTGGTTTATGGTCTTCACCATTTGCAATGACTAATTTTAAACAAACAGAAACATCTAAATTTATTAGCGAAAGAGAATTTAAGTACAGACACCCAGTACAAAGTATTAGACTTACAGGTGATAGCACAGGAGCTATAAATCTTAAAGATATTAGAAATGACAAACACCAAACAGCTTACGATAGAATGTTAGAAATTAAATTTAACACTAGAGTAGATGAGGGTGGAAATATTATTACCAGTGAAGACTATGATGGCAAAAGATATACACTGGCAGAGTACGTTGAAAAGATGATATTAGATAAAAACAGTGAGATTTACAGACACCCTGCAGGAACAATTAATGGTAAAGACGAACAAGCTCAAGTTATCATTGATTTTATCAAATACATTGACAGATATTCTAAAGATGAAATGATGGCAGAGTTCCCAGAATTTGCTGAAAGACAGAATGCTATCTTTGAAAATGAACGAACTAAATATCAAAAGCATTACGAAACGCTAGAAACCCTAGCAAACAACTAAACTTACACTTTTAGTAAAACCCAATCAAAAATTAAGGAAAATCATACATGGCAAATAGTTTTGTACGTTATACAGGTGATAACAGTACAACAGCATACTCTATACCTTTTAGCTATAGAGCTACAGGAGACCTTGCAGTTACTATTTCAGGGTCAGCAACTACGGCTTTTACGTTAAATGCCGCAGGAACTACCCTGACTTTTAACTCTGCTCCTGCACAAGATGCCGCTATTGAGATTAGAAGAAGAACATCACAAACTACTAAATTAGTAGACTATGCCTCTGGGTCAGTTCTTACAGAAAACGATTTAGATACTGATAGTGACCAAGCGTTCTTTATGTCACAAGAAGCTATTGATGATGCAGGTGATGTTATCAAAGTTTCAAATACAGATTTTCAATGGGACGCACAGAATAAAAGATTAACAAATGTAGCAGACCCTACTGCGGCACAACATGCGGCAACTAAAAATTACCTAGAAAATACTTGGTTATCTGCAACAGACAAAGCTACGCTTAACACTGTTAATAGCAACATGACTGCTATTAATACTGTTAATAGTAACATTACAGCTATTGGAACAGCTAATACAAATTCAGCAAACATAACTACAGTAGCAAACAACATTAGTTCAGTTAATACTGTAGCTACAGATATTAGTAAAGTTATTGCAGTAGCTAATGATTTAGCAGAAGCAGTTTCAGAAATAGAAACTGTAGCTGACGACCTAAATGAAAGTACAAGTGAGATTGATGTTGTTTCAAATAACATAGCTAACGTCAATATTGTAGGTGGTATTTCTAGTGACATTACAAGTGTTGCAGGGATAGCTTCAGCTATTACCGCAGTAAACAATAATTCTACAAACATTAATGCAGTAAATACAAATTCAAGTAACATCAATACAGTTGCAGGAGACAGTACAGAAATAAATGCTGTAGCAGGTAATGCGTCAAACATAAATTCAGTTGCAGGTATAACTTCTGACATCACTAGCGTTGCAGGGATTTCTGCGGCAGTAACGGCAGTAAACAATAATTCTACAAATATAAATGCTGTAAATTCTAACAGCTCAAACATTAACACAGTTGCAGGTATGAACTCTGCAATAGCAACAGTTAACTCAAGTGCAACGGCTATAAATGCTGTAAATGCAAATGCTACCAACATTAATACTGTAGCAGGAGCTAACACAAATATTACAAATGTTGCAGGTGGAATAACTAATATTAATACAGTTGCTACTAATTTAGCTTCAGTAAATAACTTTGCAGAACAATACAGAATTTCAAGTTCAGCACCAACAACAAGTTTAAATGTTGGAGACCTATATTTCGATACAACGGCGAATGAACTTAAAGTCTACAAATCTAGTGGTTGGGCGGCGGCAGGTTCTACAGTAAATGGAACAAGCCAAAGATACACATACAATATTACAAGTGCAGTTTCTTCTGTAACAGGAAGTGACGCAAACGGAAATACACTTGCGTATGACGCAGGATTTGCAGACGTTTATGTTAATGGGGTCAGATTATCTTCATCAGATATTACAATTACTTCTGGTACATCAGTAGTATTTGCATCAGCATTAGCAAACGGAGATGTTGTTGATGTAGTTGCTTATGGTACTTTTGACGTAGCATCAATAAACGCATCAAACATAAGTAGTGGTACTATTAATGACGCAAGATTACCTACAACTATTGCTGACAAAGTAATAACAGCAACATCATTAACTGCAAAAGGAGATGGTTCTTCAGCAGATGGTAAGATTACACTTAATTGTTCACAAAATTCACATGGAGTTTCAATCTCTAGCCCTGCACATAGTTCAGCACAAAGTTATAATTTAATATTACCTACTTCAGTAGGAACGAGTGGACAGGTACTTGCTACAGCAGGTTCTAACACAAACCAATTATCTTGGGTTGATGCAACAGAAACAAAACCAACAGTAGCAGACGTATCTCAAACAATCGCACCTGCTACAGCTACAACAATTAATATTACAGGTACAAATTTTGTATCAATACCAATAGTAGAATTTATTAAAACAGATGGTTCAATTACACTTGCTAATACAGTTTCATTTACAAACGCAACAACGCTTTCAGTAAACGTAACTTTAGCTACAGGTAATTACCATGTTAGAGTAGAAAACCCAGATGGTAATGCAGGTAGAAGTACAAACAATATTTTAACTGCATCTACAGCTCCAACATTTAGTACGTCAGCAGGTTCACTAGGTTCAATCGCAGGTAACTTTAGTGGAACAGTAGCGACAATCGCAGGGTCATCAGATAGTGCAGTAACATTTTCTGAAGTAGGCTCAAATTTATCAGGTGCTAATGTAACTCTTGCTTCAAATGGAGTTTTATCAACAACAGATTTTGGTGGTAGTTCAACTACTGCAACACTTTACAATTTTACAATAAGATTAACAGACGCTGAAGGACAGACTACAGATAGAGAATTTTCTATGACATCTAGCTTCGGTGCAACAGGTGGAGGACAATTTAACTAATGGCTAGTACAAAATTAACAAAAACATTTAGTGGAAGTGGAAGTACAACTAAATTTACTGCATCTTTTTGGGTTAAAAGAAGTAAAATAGGTGCAAGACAAGAAATAATAGCTAAATGGTATAGTGGAAATAACAATGCTACAATTAGATTTTTAGATGATGATACATTAGCTTTTGTAGATTATTCAGGTTCTACTACAATTTTAGGTAAGATAACTAATAGAAAATTTAGAGATACTTCTGCTTGGTATCATATAGTTTGTAATATAGATACAACCCAAGCATCATCTGATGATAGAGCAAAAATTTATGTTAATGGAGTACAAGAAACATCTTTTGCATCAAACACAGTTTATTCTCAAAATGCCTCTATAAGTTGGAATAATACATGGGGAAATCATATAGGTTGGAGTGGAAATGATGGGTATTTTGATGGAAGTTTAAGTCATATTCATGTTTGTGATGGTTATACTTATCAAGCATCAGCATTTGGTTCAACAGATAGTACAACTGGAGAATGGAAAATTAAAACTTCTCTAAGTGTTACTTATGGAAACAATGGTTTCTTTATTTTAAAAGATGGTAATTCAGTTACAGACCAATCTGGTGAAGGTAATAACTTTACAGTTGGTGGTGGTACACTTACAAAAACAGAAGATAATCCAAGCAATGTTTTTGCTACATTAAATCCTTTATATGGAAATGGTAGTTATACTTTTGCAAATGGTAATAATTCTTTAGAGTGTAATAATACTAATAACTGGGGTATAACTGTTCCTGCTACATTAGGTGCAACATCTGGAAAATATTATTGGGAAGCAAGACAAGTTGCAGGTTCTCATACTGATTATAATGTATTTTCATTTATTCAAACTGATTATAATTATACAGGAAGTAATCTTATATCAAGTGCATATCTAAATGGTATTCAAACTCATTCAGGTGGAACTTGCACACTTTATATAGGTACAAATAATAATAATTATGCAAAATCAGGTGGTTCTAATATTTCAATATCAGATAATGATATTGTTTCTTTTGCATTAGATATAGATAATCAAAAAGGTTGGATTGCTAAAAATGGTGTTTGGATAGACGATTTAAGTGGTAATGCAGGTAATCCTACGACTGGTGCAAATGCTCTTTTTACAAGTTCAACTATACCATCTGGTCAAATGTATTCTCCTTGTTCAATTCAATACTATGACCCTAAATGTCAATACAACTTCGGCAATGGATATTTCGGAACTACTCAGATTAGTAGTGCAGGAACTAACGCAAGTGGAAATGGAATTTTCGAATATGATGTACCAACAGGCTACACAGCTTTATCAACAAAAGGATTAAACTTATAATGGCATACACAACAATTAATAAATCTTCAGATTATTTTAATACTAAACTTTATACAGGTAATGGTACAGCAAGAAGTATTACAGGTGTAGGATTTCAACCAGATTGGAGTTGGTTTAAATCAAGAGGAGATACAAATAGTCATGCTTTATATGATGCTGTTAGAGGTGTAACAAAAGCTATATCTTCAAATTCTACTGGTGCAGAAGCAACTGAATCTCAAGGATTAACTTCATTTGATTCAGATGGTTTTTCAATAGGTTCACAAACAGCAGTTAATGCTAGTGGTCATGGAATTGTATCATGGAACTGGAAAGCAAATGGAGCAGGTTCATCAAATACAGATGGAAGCATAACCTCAACTGTTAGTGCTAACACTACAAGTGGATTTAGTATTGTGTCTTATACAGGCACAGGAAGTTCTGCAACGATTGGTCATGGTTTAGGTGTTGCTCCAAAATTTACAATCATTAAAAAAACAAGTGGCACAGGAGACTGGAGTGTTCAATCTAGTGTAATAGGTTTAAGTAATTATTTAGTGTTAAATTCCACCAATGCTTCGGCAGGTACTTCTGGTGCTTTAATTAGTGCTGTTAGTTCTACAACACTTACTGTAGATGGTAATTCAGATGTTAATGGTTCTGGTTCTACTTACATAGCCTACTGCTTCGCAGAAAAAACTGGTTATAGCAAGTTTGGTTCTTATGTTGGCAATGGGTCAAGTGATGGTAGCTTTTGTTATTTAGGATTTAAACCTGCGGTTTTACTTTTAAAGCAATCTTCTGGCACAAGTGCTTCAACAGAATATTGGACTATCTGGGATAACAAAAGAGATATTGATAATCCTGTTGGAAAAAGACTTTATCCTAATTTAAGTAATGCAGAATCAACTGGTACAGATTTAGACATTTTATCTAATGGTTTTAAAATAAGAAGTTCAGGTGGAAATCAAAATACTTCTGGTGGAACATACATCTATATGGCTATTGCAGAAGCGCCCCTAGTTGGAACTAACAACGTACCATGTACAGCGAGATAGGAGAAAATAAATAATTATGACAAAAGCAAGAGATTTAGCAAATATAATATCAGGTGGTTTTACTGAAAGCGATATACCAAATTTATCAGCTTCTAAAATTACATCAGGTACTTTTGCAGATGCTAGAATTTCAGAAAGTTCAGTTACAGCACACGCATCAGATTATATTGCTTGGCAATCAGTAGTTACTGCTTCAACATTAACAGCAGTAGCAGGTAGAGGTTATCCAATTAATACAACATCAAATGCTTGTACTGTTACATTACCAGCTTCAGCTTCAGTAGGAGATACAATTAAATTTGTTGATTATGCTAGAAACTGGGGAACTAATGCAGTAACAATAAATCAAAACAGTTTAAAATTTCAAGGCTACACATCTCCAAATCCAATTTATAATACAAATGGACAAGCAGTAACAATTACTTATGTAGATGTTACTCAAGGTTGGATACCAACAGTTGATGATGATACAACTATGGAAACTCCACAAACCTATTCAGCAGATTTTTTAGTTATCGCTGGTGGTGGTGCTGGAGGTTCTGGAGCACATGGAGGAGCTGGAGGAGCTGGAGGATTTAGAACAGCTAGTTCAGTAAGTTTGCTTGAAGGAAGTACATATACAGTTACAGTTGGAGCTGGAGGAACTGGAGTAGTAAATCAAGGAGGTTCTACTCAAAGCGGTTCAGACAGTTCTATTTCTGGAAGTGGTATTACAACAATAACTTCTGCTGGAGGAGGTGGAGGTTCTTATGGTCATAATACTGTTGCTGATACAGGAGGTTCTGGTGGCGGAGGTGCTGGACAATCAAACAGTACACAGTATGGTGCTGATGGTAACACTCCAAGTACATCTCCAAGTCAAGGTAATGATGGAGGAGATGGATACCCAATAAGTAGCGGTCAAGGAAATTATGGAACTGGTGGCGGTGGCGGAGCTGGTGGTGCTGGAACAGCTGGTACAGCTTCGGCTAGTGGTGTAGGTGGTGCTGGTGCATCATCTTCAATTACTGGTTCAGCAGTAACTTATGCTGGTGGTGGCGGTGGTTCATCATATTCAGATGGTGGTGCCGCAGATGGTGCTGGCGGTTCTGGCGGTGGCGGTCAAGGTGGCGGTTCTGGAAGAACGCCTGAAGCTGGAACAGTAAATACAGGTTCTGGAGGTGGAGGAGCTTCTGGAGGTAGTGCAAAAGCTGGTGGTAATGGCGGAACTGGAGTTGTTATTATAAGTGTATTAACTGCAAAATATTCTGGAACAACAAGTGGTTCTCCAACAGTTACAACATCTGGCTCAAATACAATAATAAAATTTACAGGTAGTGGGAGTTATACAGCATAATGGCACATTTCGCAAAAATAGGATTAAACAATAAAGTAATTGAAGTTCAATCAATAACTAATGAAATTTTACATGACAGTAATGGAGTTGAACAAGAAGTTAATGGTGTTGAATTTTTAACTAAATTAACTGGTTGGTCAATTTGGAAACAAACATCTTACAATAATAATATTAGAAAAAACTTTGCTGGAAAAGGTTATACTTATGACGAAGATAGAGATGCTTTTATTCCACCTAAACCTTATAATAGTTGGACATTAAACGAAGATACTTGTCTTTGGGAAGCACCAGTTTCTTATCCAACAGATAATAGAATTTATAATTGGAATGAAGAAACAACTTCATGGGATTTAGTTGAAGACTAATGGCTAGAAAAAAGACAACTCTAAAAGAGTATAGCGAAGTCGCTACTGGAGTTAGACTTTCTTCACATGAGAAACTTTGTGCTGAACGAATGAATAACATTCTAAAAAGCATAGAAGAAATGAAAAAAGAAATTAAATCATTAAGACAAGATGTTTCTATGGGTAAGGGTGGACTTAAAGTTATCCTAACTATAGGAACAATAGTTGTTGGAATACTAGGTTATTTTAACTTTAAATAATTACAAATACATCATTAAATGAAATTTATACTAGCGTTTAGTATTTGCTCTGCAATTACTGGATTTTGCAATAACACTGCAACTGTACCAAAAGAATATAACAGTTGGACTGAATGTGTAAATGGTGGTGCAAAAATAATAACTACATTTACAGAAAGATACGAAACAAAAATGAACGAAAAAAAATTATACGTTTCATATTTTTGTAACGAAATTAAAAAGGAGACAACATGATAATATATGGTTACACACCAAAAACTTGGTTAAACAAATTTAAAATCTACTGGCAAAATACAGATAAAAAACTTTTTGTATTATTTGTAATTTGGTCAGCAATACTGTGGGCTATGTAAGATGTGGTTTGCATTATTAAAAAATCCTCTTACTAAAATTATAGCAGAGAAAACATTTGGTGCTATTCAGCATAAATTACAAAAAGATAAAATTGTAAGAGAAAAAGAACTAGATGCGGCATCACAAATATCTATAGAACAGATTAAACAACAAGAACATTCGTGGAAAGACGAATGGTTATGTTTATTTTTCACAATTTTAATGGGTCTCCATTTTGTTCCATACTTCCAAGACACAATGGAACGTGGGTGGCAAATACTAGGAAATGCTGACCCTATGTTCTGGTACATTATTTTAACAATCGTGGGTGCATCATTTGGTGTAACTACAATGAATAAACTTAAAAAGAAATAATGGATAAGTTTGTCTATTCACTACTTGGTTGGATAGATGAACGTATGAATTTTTTAAATAAGATTGTAGATGATGTCTACACTTTTGACTTTCCTAATTGCAAACCTAAAAAACATGCGAGACACAAAAAAGCTAACAGAGTTCACAAGAAATAAAGAACATAAAGATAAAGAAATGTCTCTGTTTAAAAATCTTAAAAAAGAAGTCGAGACAAATGCAAACGGAACTAGAGAATATGTAATTAAAAAAGGGATTAACAAAGGAAAGATTGCTAAATGAAAAAGAACCAATGGGTATTACCACTATTAGGTACTATTCTACTAGGTTTATCTTCGTATGTCTTAATGACAATCGTAGAACTTCAAGTTCATTTAGGAATGTTAACAGAAGAAATTATGTCAATAGATAAACAGATTGGCAGAATTTACAATCACATGGATAGGCTAACAAGTAAGTAGTTATGGCTAGAAAATTTAAAGATTTTGTTGTTAGAGAGAAACCAAAGAAAAGAGTACGAACACATAAGAAAAGGTTAAACAAAGATGAAAAACGAGACCATAAAAAATACAACCGACAAGGAAGACCCCAATAAAATAGAAACAGTCTTAAAAGAGTTACCACAACTATTGGTAAACCATGCTTATAAGAAATTAAAATCTGGGGAAGATTTAACAGCTTCAGAAATGAAAGTATGTTTAGAAGTTTGTAAAACATACAGTAAAGAACCTTTATCTAAAAAAGAAGATAACATTTTAGACGAAGTACCATTTGATGATGGATAAACGATTAAAGAATTTTAAAAATTTTTTGTATTTGTGTTGGAAGCACTTAAACCTGCCTAATCCTACACCCATACAATTCGATATTGCAGATTACTTACAGTCAGACGAAAAGAGACTTGTAATAGAAGCATTTAGAGGAGTAGGTAAGTCTTGGATTACCTCTGCTTTTGTCTGTCATCAATTACTTCTTAATCCACAAAAAAATATTTTAGTAGTATCTGCTAGTAAAACTAGAGCAGATGACTTCAGTACCTTTACACAAAGGTTAATTGGAGAGATGCCACTATTACAACACTTGATACCTAGAGATAATCAAAGACATTCTAAAGTATCATTTGATGTAGCACCTGCTACAGCCAGTCATGCACCATCAGTTAAATCTATGGGTATTACAGGGCAGTTAACAGGTAGTAGAGCAGACATTATCATTGCTGATGACGTTGAGAGTGCGAATAACTCCCAAACGCAGTTAATGAGAGATAGATTAGGTGAGACTGTAAAAGAATTTGATGCAATCATTAAACCTAACACAGGAAGAATTATATTTTTAGGAACTCCTCAAAATGAGATGTCATTATACAACTCATTAGAAGAGAGAGGATTTAAGACAAAGATATGGACTGCACTTGTACCTAATCCTACACAAAAGATTAGTTATGGTCACAAACTTGCAGACATTATACAAGGTAAAGAAGGTGAACCCACAGACCCCAAAAGGTTTGATGCGGTAGACCTTATGGAAAGACTATCTTCGTATGGTCGTTCTGGTTTTAACTTACAATTTATGTTGGACACGTCATTGTCTGATGCAAATAGATACCCTCTAAAGTTAAACGATTTGATTGTAGCTTCAGGTTGCTCTACATGGAAAGATGCACCTGCAAAGATACAGTGGGCTTCATCACCAGAACAAATGAAAGCTATAGACCCTGACATTCCCAATGTGGGTCTTAAAGGTGATTATTTCGTAGCTCCTATGATGATGAGTGAAGAATTTACAGCGTTTGAAGGCACAGTAATGTCTATTGACCCTAGTGGTCGTGGAGAAGACAAAACAGCGTATGCGGTGCTTAAAATGCTTCATGGAGTGCTTTATCTGACCGCTATAGGTTCATTAGATGGTGGTTATTCAGAAACTACTATGGCAAGACTGTCTAACATTGCGAAAAAACATGATGTGAACTATGTGGTCATTGAGAGTAACTTTGGTGATGGTATGGCAACCCAGTTGTTAAAACCTGTCATGGCAAAGATACACCCATGTGAGATAGAAGAAGTTAGACATAACACACAAAAAGAAAAGCGTATTATAGATACACTAGAGCCTTTGATGAATAGTCATAGGTTAGTTGTAGATGACTTACTAATACACGAAGATTTTAAGAATGAACCAGACCATCAGTTGTTTAGACAAATGACAAGACTAACTAGAGACAAAGGTTCATTAAGACATGATGATGCTATTGATGCTTTAGCTATGGCGGCGAAGTATTGGGTAGACAGAATGGATAGAGACCAGACATTATCTTATAATCAACACAAAGAAGAATTGTTAGACCAAGAATTAGAAAGATTTATGGAAAACAATATTGGAAGGACACAGACAAAAGACAGATGGATATAGAACAAACAAAAGAAGCCGTTAAAAAAGAAGAAGGCTATAGATTAGAAACATATCATTGTACAGAAGGACATCTTACAGGTGGCTATGGTCACAAGATGTTAGAAGGAGAGACAGCTCCTACAGACCACGCAGGTTGGCTAGTATTATTCGAGAGAGACTTTGCTAGAGCTGTAACTGGTGCTGATGATTTACTGATGTTATGTCCTGATATTAACGACAGTGCAAGGAACATTGTGGTTGAGATGGTGTACCAAATGGGTGCTTATGGGGTGTCCAAGTTTAAGGGTATGCTTAAAGCATTACAAGATGGGGACTACAAACAAGCTAGTGTGGAGATGTTAGATAGCAGATGGGCTAAACAAACGCCTAATCGTGCTAATCGAATGGCAGAACGCATGGCGAATATTTCATAGAAAATTATGAGGGGGTATCGTATTACACTAGACGGCAAGTTTCCCCCATACGCCACGCCAAAAAGTCTACAAAAGACGTAGTCTATAGGTTATAAGCGGTTTTTTCTGTGTATAAGGACAGCATATCCTTTGCGTGTTGCCGTTTGCTTTTTTATTTTTTGCGTGTGTGAGAGAGGGTCTGTTTTTTTAGTTTGGTGTGTGGGTGTGTGCGTTGCTCTCTTTAAGTTCCACGCACAGCCACACGCAAAGCACCACAACAAGCACCACCACAAGCCACA
>Ga0181418_1000263_pt1 | contig 17508 bp, 16 predicted proteins | sample 41SPOviralmetaG_FD_130143 | JGI IMG/M metagenome (GOLD analysis project Ga0181418, IMG submission 130143) | Marine viral communities from the oligotrophic San Pedro Time Series (SPOT) site, San Pedro Channel, CA, USA - 41 SPOT_SRF_2013-03-13 | ecosystem: Environmental > Aquatic > Marine > Strait...
CGATAACATGTCTGCTTTAATTGAACCTATCATGATTGTTTTCATGGGAGTAATGATTGGTGGTTTAATGATAGCCATGTACTCACCAATATTTAACGTGGGTGCTTTAATTAACTAATTTTTTAATTTTTTGGTTAAAACTAAATTATTAATCCAGGGTTCTTTTCCTGGTTCAAAATTAATTGAATCCATAATTTGTTGAATAAAAAATGTTCCTAGTCCACCTGGCTTAATATCATCGATCGCTCTATGCTTAACTTCGCTTTTTTCTACTGGTTTACCTTTATCAAAGAAAGAAATCTCTAGAACATCATCACTACAAGATATTCTTACAACCATTTTATCTTGAGTGTCAGGCATATCTTTATATGCATGTTTAACTATATTTTGCGCAGCTTCAGCAATTGCTAAAACTAACTCTTCTCTTAAATCTTCATCAATTTTAAATTTTTCAAAAACATCTCTAGAAAAAGCTCTGACATCTTTCAAACTTGCTGAGCTAACTAAAAAATCTTTTTTTTCTGAATGACTAAAGTTTTCTAAACTCATAATTTATTTACTCCAAATTTAATATTTGTTCTAACTTTGCCATCATGATTACTTTTAAAACAGATTTACTCACATCTTTAATGACAAGCTTGGTTCCCTTCTCAAGGGCTTTTTGATGACTTTCTATTAAAACTGAAATACCAGAAGAGTCCATGTATTGAACATTACTTAGATTTAAAGCAACATTTTTACCAGAGTCGATTACAGGAAAGATAACTCCCTTAACTTCATCCGTTTTATCCATGTCTATTTCACCATCTAAAAATATGGTACTTATATTGTCTTCTTCTGTAATTTTGTATGTCATAAAAACTTCCTTGCCATTGCTAGAACTTTTTCAACAGGTTGACTAACTTCTTTAAGTTCAACTTTAGTATTTTTTTCTCGAGCTCTTTGATTACTCTCTATAATTATCGATATACCAGAAGAGTCCATGTATGGTACATCTTTTAAATTTAAATGAACTTCTTTTCCAGCATCAATTAAGGGAAAAACAATTTCTCTTACCTCATCTGCAACATCCATATCTATTTCTCCAGTAAGAAAAACAGTACTTACATTTTCAATATCTGTAACTTTATATTTCATATTTTATTTAATATTTATAGCTATTAACAAAAATAAGTAACAAGTAAACCCAATATGAGCAATTTTCTTTGAATATCATTATATATAATAGGATTTTTAGTTTACATCATCAATAATTATAATAAATTTTAACAATAATAATTAATAACAGAGGAAATTATGAAAAATAACAAAGGTTTTACACTTATTGAATTGCTAGTTGTTGTAGCAATTATTGGTATTTTAGCTGCGGTAGGTGTTGTTGCTTACAATGGTTACACTAAGAGTGCGAAAATTAATGCTTCTAAATCAAACCAAGGGGCAGTAACAAAATATTTAGCTGCTGAAATCCAAAAATGTAACATGGGTACAGAGTCTACTGCAATGAGTGGAAATTTAACATGTAGTGGTAGAACAGAAGCTTCAATCATTACTGCTGGTGTAGCTGCGTTAGCAGATTTTAAAAACACATACACGCCAGTTTGTGGAGGAGTAACAGACGGTAGTACTGCGCCAACGGCTACAGATCTTTCAACTACGTGTTTAGCATCAGGAAAAGGTGTTACATCAATAGTAGGTGATGGTAATGGAACTATTACCGTTACTACCCAGTATGATGATGCAGCTACTGACATAATGACTAATGCTGTTGCAATAGAATAATCATCTCGATTGCAAGAAACAAAAAATATAAAAATTAAAAGCTCACTAGGGTTTTCTCTAGTCGAGCTTTTAGTTGTGGTAGCAATAATTGGTATTTTAGCTTCTGTAGGAGTTGTTACTTACAGCGGTTATATTTCAGGCACTAAAGAAAAATCTGCAAAAAACGTGATGCAACAAATATCACTAGCTCAAACAGAAGAATATTCAAATAGTGGAAATTATTACACGCAGGATAATGATAGCTGCACACCTTCTTCATCAACATCAAATGATATTGAAACAATTTTATTTGGTGGAGGGGATCAAATTGGTAAAGACATGGGTTATGAAATTTGTGTTGCAAGCATAGGTTCTTCAAATTTTAATATAATTGCTAAAGAAATCGATGGAGCTTGCCAATTAACCCTTAGTCGTAACGGCAATTTTACTAGAGGCGATGATTGCTAAAAAAAATTAGCTTTCCGCCCATAATGGATAGTTTCACAGTTTCAAATTAAATATTCTCGTTTAAACGAGTATTGTGAAGAAAATCATTTTAATATTATTATTAATGCCTTTATTAAACAATTGTGGTCCACATTCTGCAATAATTGGGCCGAGCTTAACTTTAATAAACTCTGGAAGTATTTTACAAGCTTCAACATCTTATGCTAGTTCTTTAACAATGAATAAACTTAAAGATGATTATGCAGATGAATTAAATTTAGCAAACATTTGCCCAACAACTCATTCTTCAGAGTTAAATGAAATTTTTTTTGAAACTATTGATCATATGGACTGTCATTTTGACCCAATGAGTATTCACAGATAACATACAAGTTATTAAGAAAAAATTCAGATTTCCTGCAAATTTTAATCATTTACCCTAATATGAGCATTGATAAATTTTTAAAATGAATTGATACGTGATAGCTTAATACTATAATTAACAAGAGGAAAAACTATGTTCAAAAAATATATACTATTTTTAGGTTTCGTTTTATTTTCAACTAATTTATTTGCAGCTCAAACTCAAATTGCACAAGTAAATGGTATGATGTGTATTAAATGCCAAAAAATGGTAACTAAAGCACTTCAAGCAGCTAGCCCATCTGCTACTGTTAAAGTTTCATGGCCAGAAGGTGTTGCAGTATCATCTTACCCTGATAAATCTGATTTAACTAATGAAGATTACAAAAAAGCAATACTTGGAACAGGCTTTGAAGTTATTAAAGTAGTAAGTGTTGATAAGATTATTACTGATGCTGGTGAAGCTAGAAAATTAGTAGATTAATTAAAATAAAATCATGACTGCAGCGGATACGCAAATATTATTTGATAAGCTGCAGTCAAACATAAATCAATTAGAGCTTACTAATAAAGGAGCTTTAACTGCACTAGAATTTCGTCTAGATGCAATCTTACAAGCAAATTTAGATACCTTTTGGCTTTTAATTTGTGCAATCCTTGTTTTTTTAATGCAGGCAGGCTTTATGTGTTTAGAGACTGGTTTGTCTCGAAACAAGAGCAGTATTAATGTTGCCCTCAAAAATATTGCAGACTTTGGAATATCAGTTGTAGTTTTTTGGTCGTTTGGTTTCGCATTAATGTATGGAACTAGTGTATCTGGACTGTTTGGTACCAAATTTTTTTTCTTTACCACTAAGGTTGCAGGCTATCAGACCTATTTTGTTTTCCAAGCAATGTTTGTTGCAACAGCTGCTACGATCATTTCAGGCGCAGTTGCAGAAAGATTAAAATTTTTTTCATATATAATCATTACGTTCTTAGCTACTGGTTTCTTTTATCCAATTGTCGGTCATTGGTCTTGGGCATTTAATTTTGAAAATCCTGCACAAAAATTCGGTTGGTTAGGTCAGTTAGGATATTTAGATTTTGCAGGTGCATCTGTTGTGCACTCTGTAGGAGGATGGATTGCTTTATCAGTATTATTGGTAGTTGGTAATCGTACCGGAAGATTTAGAGATGATGATAAAAAAAAATCTTTTCAAGGAAGTAATACACCAATTGCAGCTTTAGGTGCTTTAATTTTGTGGTTTGGTTGGTTTGGATTTAATGGGGGTGCTAATGGTGCAATGGATTTAAAAATTCCATTAATTTTAATTAATACTTTTTTATCAGCATCCTTTGGACTTATTTTCTCAAGTGTTATGGGTATCATTGTTTTAAAAAAACCAGAGCCATTATTTATGATCACCGGTCCCCTTGCTGGACTAGTTTCAATAACTGCTTCTTGTGCTTATGTGGATCCTACTCATGCAATTGTAATAGGAAGTATTGGTGGAATTATTTCAGGCTCAACAATTGTATTACTTGAAAAAATTAAAATTGATGATGTGGTTAGCGCAATACCAGTTCACTTAGCATGTGGAATTTGGGGAACTATTGCAGTTGCTTTGTTTGCAAATTTTGAATTGATGGGCGTTGAAAAAACAAGATTAGAACAAATATATATTCAACTAATTGGCATAAGTTCAATTGGTGCTTTTTGTTTCATTGGCTCTTATTTAATATTAAAAACTATTAATTCATTTTTCCCTCTAAGAGTAAGTAAAATTCATGAAGAACTTGGTTTAAATATTTCAGAACACAATGCATCAACGGACACGCATGAATTACTTGAGGTATTAACTAATCAAGCAAAATCAGACAATTATTCAAGCCGCGCACCACAAGATCCTTTTACTGACAGTGGAATTATTGGCACGCAATATAATGTCATAATGAACAAATTGGAACAAAGTGAAAAGCAAAAAAACAAATGGAAGAATAGAGTTTCTAAAGAAATTAAACTTGCAATGAATGTTCAGCAACGATTAATGCCAAAAAGAGATATAGAAAATTATCCAATATTTGGATTAAATATTCCTGCAAGAGAAATCTCGGGAGATTTTTATGATTTTTACCTTCATGATGATGAGGTGTATTTCACCCTGTCTGATGTATCAGGAAAAGGGGTAAATGCAGGGATGGTTATGGCAAAAGCTATTACTTTATTTAAGATCTTCGCTAAGCAAAAATTTAAGCCCAACGAAATTTTATTAGAGATGAATAATGATTTAAAAGAAACGAATCCTGTTGGCACCTTTATTACTTCAATTGTTGGAAGATATAATTTGAAAACAGATTTAGTTGAAATTGCAAATGCTGGACATCAGCCAACATTATTAAAAGTGGGTAAAGATTTTAAAGAATATCCTTCAAGCTCAATGCCTTTGGCAGTGATTAAGCATAAAGATGAAAGCGTTTATCAATTAGAAAGCTTTAAATTAAATGGTGGACGAATTTACTGTTTTACAGATGGATTTTCAGAATGCTTGGATGAAAATAAACAAGAAATAGGAATTGATGGCGTAAAAGAATTAATTCTAAAACACTCAAACACTTCATTACAAAAAGAACTAACAAGTGCGACAGAAGAAATTCGTTTAAAAAGTTTAAAAAAAGAAATCGTGGAAGATGGTGTTAAAAAAGATAACGATATTCTTGATGATGATTTAACAATTATTGCAATTGGTAAATAAGAAATTTTAAGAGCTATTATTAATTTTAGCTAATTAATCGCATCTATAACGATTGATAAATTTTAAAATAAATTTATAGATGATATTTATAAATTGATAAAAAAATGGAAAGTATTAGTTTGGAATCTGTAAAATCGTTTGTTGATACTCTTTGGGTTATAGATTGTGCAATATTAGTTTTTATCATGCAAGCTGGTTTCATGTGTATGGAAACTGGTCTTTCACGACACAAAAATAGCATTAACGTTGCTCTTAAGAATGCTGCTGATTTTGGTTTAGCAGTTGTAGTTTTTTGGATTTTTGGTTTCGGCTTAATGTTTGGGACAAGTTATAACGGTTTTTTTGGAACAGATCTTTTTTTCTTTAAAACCGAAAAAGCTGATTACATGACATATTTTGTATTCCAAGCAATGTTTGTTGCAACTGCTGCAACAATAGTTTCTGGCGCTGTAGCTGAAAGAATGAAATTTAATGGATATTTAATAATAACGATAATCGCAACTGGCATAATTTACCCAATTGTCGGTCATTGGGCTTGGTCATCCAGTTATCTAAATAAGATGAATGATGCTGTAACGCAGTTACTGGCTGTTACAGGAGGAGTAAAAACTACTGGATGGTTGACAGAACTTGGTTTTGTTGATTTTGCTGGTAGTACTATTGTTCATTCTGTTGGAGGATGGATTGCGCTCGCTGCTGTATTAATTTTAGGGCCAAGAATTGGCAAATATTCTGAGTCTAATAAAGGTAAATTTACTGGCTCTAGTTTTCCGTTAGCCGTTTTAGGAACCTTAATTTTATGGTTTGGTTGGTTTGGTTTTAATGGTGGAAGTAATGGAGCAATGGATGAAACAGTGCCATTAATATTGATAAATACATTTCTTTCTGCTGCTTTTGGGTTGTTAACTGGACTAGGTATTTCATTTTTATTATTTAAAAAACCAGATCCGTTTTATGTAATATTAGGTCCTCTTGCAGGATTGGTTGCTATAACAGCTGGTTGTAATTCAATGACATCAGTTACGGCAATTTTCGTTGGTATTATTGGTGCAATTATAGCAATTTTTATAAATGAACTGTTAAACAAATATGAGATAGATGATGTTGTAGGTGCAGTGCCAGTTCATTTAGGAGCAGGTGTATGGGGAACTATTTCAGTTGGTTTGTTCAGTGATTTAGAGAAATTAGGAACAGGACTTACAAGGTTAGAGCAAATTGAAGTCCAGGTTATAGGAATATTAGCAATTGGCGCTTTCGCATTTTTTGGATCCTATATTATTTTAAAAATTTTAAATTATTTTTATCCATTAAGAGTAACTCCTTTACAAGAGGAATTAGGATTAAATATTGCTGAACATAATGCAGTTTCAGTAGAACATGATTTAATTTCAATCCTTGAAAAACAGTCTGAAAGTGGAGATCTCTCTATCAGAGGCCCACAAGATCCTTTCACTGCAGGAGGGGTAATAGGACTTTATTATAATAAATTGATGAACAAGCTTGAGATTAGTGAAAATGAAAAAGAAAAGTGGCGAAGTAGAATTTCCAAAGAAGTAAATTTGGCTGCAAAAGTTCAAGAAAATTTTTTACCAAAAAGAGATTTACAAAATTATCCTGTGCAAGGAATTAATATTGCTTCGAGAGAAGTTTCAGGTGATTTTTTTAGTTTTTATCCCCATAATGATAGTATTAATTTTATAATTGCAGATGTTGCAGGTAAGGGAGTTCATGCTGGAATGGTGATGGCAAAAGCTTCTACTTTATTTGAAGTCATGTCAAGAGATCAGGTGGATCCAGATGAAATGATGCTTCATATGAATAACGATTTATTTCTCACCAAAACATCAGGCATGTTTGTGACATGTGTTCTTGGAAAATATGATTTAATTACCAAAGAAGTTTCATGGGTAAATGGAGGACATCAGCCAGCTATTATTAGAGATAAAAATGGTAAATACCAAAATTTTGATAGTGAAGCACCGCCGATGGGGGTTATTCACCAAAAAAATAAATCAATTTATAAAATTAATAAACAAGTTTTAAATGGAAATAAATTTTATGTATTTACAGATGGCTTATCTGAAAGTTTAAATGATGAAGGACAAGAAATAGGTATTGAAGGTTCAATTGAAATAATTGAAGATAACTACACAAAAGATTCGAAAAAACATTTATCAGATATTAGTAAAAAAATAATTGACAGCTCTAAATCTGGAAAATTAAGTGATGATCTCACTTTAATATCAATTGGATAGTTTTTGCTTTTTTTAAACACCATCTTTTAAAAGATATAAATCTTATAATTTTATCTATGCTGACTAACGTATGTAAAATAAATACATTTGTACGGGTGTTAAAATTAAATTAAATTTATTAGCTATAGCTTTATGACCGATAATTTATTTTATTCTTTATAACTGTCCAAAATGGGTTGACAAATGATCAAAATGGGTGGAATTATGCATGAAATTTTAAATTAAATTAATGGAAATAGTAACCAACATCGCTCCAATCGCTCTAGCTATTATTATGCTTGGACTAGGAGCCTCTTTAACAGTAGATGACTTTTTAAGAGTTGTAAAAAACCCTAAAGATTTTTTTATTGGTTTTATTTGTCAGTTAATTGTTTTACCAATCGTTGCCTATCTACTTATCATTACCTTAGGTGTGCCAATTGAAATGGCCTTAGGAGTAATGCTAATTGCAGCTGCTCCAGGGGGTGTAACCTCCAATGTTCTTACAAAATTTGCAGAAGGTGATGTAGCACTATCAATATCACTGACAGCAGTTATGAGTTTATTAAGTATAGTAACAGTGCCATTTATTGTGATCAATTCAATTAATCTATTTGATATCACCTATGTTGAGAGAGAAATAACAATGGTAGCCATATCTTTAAAAATGTTTTTTGTAGTTACGGTTCCAGTAATAATTGGAATGATTATTAGACATTTTACTGGTGATTTAGTGATTAGAAATTTGAAGTTTATTCAAAGATTTTCTATTGCATTATTTTTACTTGTTTTTGCTGCAATATATATTGAAGAATGGGATAAAATTGTAAGCTTTTTAACTCGAGCAGGTTTAATAGCCTTAATATTAAATGTAACTATGATGGTGATAGGATTTTATGTTGCTAAATTTTTTGCATCAGGGACACCTCAACAAAGAGCTATCTCTTTAGAATGTGGTTTGCAAAATGGAACCCTAGCAGTTTTTGTTGCTACTCAATTATTTGATAATATTATTTATATGGTACCCACAGCTGCCTATGCATTAGTGATGATGGTAACGTCTGTAATTTTTGTTCTTATTTTAAGAAAATCTAATTAGTGTTTATTATTTTAATCTGATTAAAAACCTTATACAAAAATTTACCCAAAGCTTTCATATTTTTATCTTGTAATTTAGTGAGCACTTTAAATTGTTTAGTTTGTGTCCCCATAGCAAAGTTATAAAGTTTTTTTTCACTAATATTTAAAAATTTGTTTTCGATTAAAAATTGTAATTTTCTTACAACGGTAGCCCTTGGAATTCCCGTAATATCAGCTATAGAAAATGCGTTAATACCAATGTGATTAGATTTTTGAACTGCTTTAAAATATTTTTGTCTATCTAAATTTTTGTCTTTAAAACCTTTATTTTGAACAGTATTAATCAGTACAATTAATCCCACACATATTGTTTCTAAATCCTGAGTTTTAGTATCTGTTTTCCAACGGTTAGAAAACATGAATAAAAATTTGTAAAATTGATACCAACAAAAAGAAAAATTTTCTTTAATTAAATTTGAAATTTGATCTGTGTTTAAAGGTTCTTTAATTATTTTTTTATCTTTTAAAATTTCACTAAACGTAGAAACCAAACTACTAAAATCTTTTAAAGTTATATTAGCTTTTGCTTGTATAAAGCCAGGTCTTTCAATAAAGATCTTTTTTCCTGCTCTTTTAATAATACCTTTTTCCTCTAATTCAGATATTTTTCTTCTTACATTTTCCTTAGGTATAAGAAGGTCTCTTGCAATATCTGAAATATTAATATTTGGAATTTCTAGTGTTTTATCCTTATAAAACGTATCATAATCAACCATTAGTCCATTTTTTCTATAGTGAATAAAGTCTTTATTAATCAGATAAATTAAAATTATATACTTATCGATACCTTTAAAATTTTTATAAGCATTAATAAACCAATGAGTTACCAACGAATAATATGAGGGTGCTAACTGACTAAAATTTTCATTAATAATTTTGAAGATTTGTTCTTCATTAGTTTTATTTGTAATTTTAATCATGATCTCTATTAAAGTCTTACAAGTTGTTTTTTCCACCCATTTTGGTCAGTTGTCAACATGAGATGTGAGAATGCTCTCAAATGATATTATAGCTAACAAATTTAATTCGATTTGGGCACCAACACGGTTGTATTTATCCCAATTTCATTAATCTGCTAAGGTGAAAAAAATTCTCAAGACATCATTTTTTGTATTTAGCTTTTTAGCATTATTTTATTCTAATGCTTTTGCTTTTATAGAATTTAAACAATCAAAAGATATTTCCTCAGACGCTGATGGCTTAAGACAAATAAACTTTAAACCAGATGGAACAATTATGTATGTAACAAATCGTGAAAAGGATACTACCTCTACAACTGATAGTGTAATTCAGTATTCTTTAAGCACTCCATTTGATATTAACACTGCTACTAAAACCTCTTCAACACCTTTAACTAACATAGACAAACCTCATGCAATAAAATTCAAACCAGATGGGAAAGTGATGTATGTTATAGATAATGCTGAGTTGTCAGTTAGACAATACAATTTAACTACGGCTTGGGATACTTCTACATTACAATATGATGATGATTTTAATGTATCAGATGAAAATCAATTAAGATCTTTAGCTTTTAAAACTGATGGAACCAAAATGTATGTCACTGGTAATCAAACAGAAGTAATACAACAATTTACATTGTCCACCCCGTGGGATGTAAAGACTGCAACAAAAGATTCAACTCAATCTTCAGCTTTAACTAGTAAAGAAAGTAACCCAAGAAGTATTCAATTTCATTCAAGTGGAACTATATTTTATATAGGTGGAAATGGCTCAGACTCAATTCATAAATATACATTAACAACCCCATGGGATGTGAGCACTTTGGAATTTTCTCAGTCATATTCATTTAGTGACCAAGTTTCATCTTCAGGAAATTCAATCATGGCTGGATTTATTTTTTCAGCAAATTTTACAAAATTATATATTACACAAGATACAGATAGCAGACAGTCTCAGACTGGCACTAACACAATTTTTGAATATAGTGTAGCTTGCGCTGGTACAATTACTTGTGCTGATGCATCAGCTAACGATGATGTTAAAGCAATCATTGAAGCTAATGTTGAATTATCAAAACGTATAATTAAAAATAATACTCTTCCAATCTTTCATCGAATTGAGTGGTTAAGAAGACATAAAAATAAAGATAATTTATCAAATCTTAATGCAGAAATTGATTTTACAAATGAAAAAATATCAAAATTAGTTAGTGCTCTTAAAAATTCTAAAAAAGAAATTGATAGAAGTTATGATAGTGAGGATTGGTTTAAATGGAGTGAAGGTAGAATTAGCTTAGGTAAAAATAAATCTATAAATTCATCATCAAAAGATATTCACAGTTATGGTATCTCAGTTGGTGCTGATAAAATTAAAGATGATGACAGAGATGCTATGCATGGATACGTTTTTCAGTATGCAAATGATAATGTTGATATTGGAAGTAGTGGAACAAAATTAGAGACAGATGCATATAGTTTTGCCCTATATGATACCAAACTTAGAGATGATCATTTTTTTACAGATGCATTAATTGGAGTTAGTTTACTAGATATAAATCAAAAAAGGGGTATTTATGGTAACATTTTAGAGGGAAACCGAGAAGGTCAACAGATATATGGATCATTTAATTTTGGAAAAAGAATAGTTGATGAAGATTTAAATCTCAATCCAGGTATTAAATTAGATTTAGGGTACACAAAACTAAAAGCATTTAGAGAAAGAACTGTTGTTGGAGATAGTTTAGCTGATGCACTACTTTATAAAGAGCAAAATATTAAATCAGCATTAATAACACTTGGTGTCCTTTTAGATAAAACAGATACAGATAAAGAAGAAGATGAAATTATTAATCATCATGGTCGATTAGAATATATTGCAGATCTAAGCCCATCATCAGATGCAGAATTTTATTATCTTAATAGTCAAAGTACAGTTTACAATTATAATGTAGAAAATAAATCAAAGCATAATCTTAGAATTGGTTATGGTTTTGATGTCACTTCCATAACAGGATGGTCATTCGTTGGAAATTTTGAGAGATTTCAATCTAACGGCAAAGGTCATAGTAATGAAATTTATTTATCTGTAGGGTATGTGCCAATTGATGAAATGAAATTTGTATTTGATCTGAATAATTTTGAAAATACTAGTTTCTCATATACAAATAACATAAATGGATTTGATTTAAAGATGAGCTCTAATTATAATTTTATAAGTGATGTACCTGACTATGGTGCAAATATAGAAATTTCAAATAAATTTTAATTTAATAGTTATTCTATAACTTCAATTTCATTAATAATGCTTATAATTTTTCCACCTTTAAGGACGGCGTTCACTCTTGCGCATTCATAGTATGCAGAGGAGCTCTCTTCTGCTGTTTGTCTCATTTCTAAACACCTAGATTTATTCTTAGTTAATAAATGTTCATATAATTCTGGTGGGTCGCCCAAGTACATCATGAGACCAATTACTTCACCTTCTTTTTCAAAATCTGCTTTTTCTTCTATAGATGCAACCCTGTCGTCAACACCAATTTCAAAATTTTGAAATGCAACAAAGCCTTTATAAAAAATAAAAGCTAAAGCTAAGTAGAAAACTATTTTTATTTTGCTCATTAAAATTTACTTAATAGAGATAAGTTGGCATTATGGTTTTCTTGATTTGAAAAATCATTTTCTAAATTAAATTCTAGATCAAATATGTCATATGCTTTAGAAATTTTAAAGCTCGAAGTCATTTCTTCATCAAGACCAAGTGCAAACTCTGTTTCTTTTCTATATAAAAAGCCTGCTGATAATGTAAATTTATTAATATAACCATGACCCTTGATTTGCTGTCTTTCGTAATCAGTACTAATTGTTAACCCTTGGTCATGCTTAAAATCTAAACCAAGTCCTGCTGTGTATATATCTCTATTTTTGTTATCAGCTTGATATTCAAAACTTTCACTGTTTGATACGTAGCTTGTTACCACCTTAGAGCTTGAGGCAAACTCTTTACTGTATTCAAGATTAATTCTAGATCTTACAGTTGAATTTTCTAGATCAACATCTTGGTCTATTAATACTCCTAAAGAAGCCATTAAAGATTTAATGTCTTGATCATTATAACTAAGTGCTGCAGCGCTGCCACTTTCTGTATAACCATTAAGTGCTGTATAACTTCCATCGATACGACCTGTTGGAGTAATAATTAAATCACCATTTTCATACTCTCTTCCAAAATTAAGTGAACCAAAAACCTGCTTACCTTCACGGTCACCCGTATTTATGTCGGTATTTCCTTCATATTTTCTTACAATATCACTATCTAAATAACTAACTCCAAAAACGTGTTTTAAAAAATTACTGTTTTCTAAACTGTTAATTCCATAAAGAGATAAACTTAATGCATTTGTATCAACTTTAGAACCAAAGGTTCCAACATCAACATCAGTGTTACCTACTCTTAAAGCAACTCCTAATATTTGGTCATCATCCATTTTTGTATCAACACCCACAGTTATACCAAGGCTATCAATATCTTGAGCAGAACTTAAGGAGCTCTCACCAATTTTTCCAAAACTAATACTACCTTCAGACCATACCTTCCAATCATTAGGTAAAATTTGATCTAATTTTTGAAGTGGGTTTAATTTAGCTTGTGCGGAACTTAAAACATTATTGGATACTTTCTTTAATAATTCATTTTGAAAGTTTAACTCTATATTTTGTGCACTTGCGTTGTAGTATTTATTCGCTCTTAAAATAGATAATCTTTTTAAAGCAGACTGACTTGAGTCTTTAGCAAAATTTTTAGCAGTATTAATTTGTGCATCAACTACACCCCTTACATCTTTATTTTTTTGTGGTGCGTCACACGTTGACGAACTAACAACTGCAAAAGGACAGCTTAAGCTATATTCATGAACTTTATCACCATCAAAATCTAAGTGATACATTTTTGTTCCAGCATTATTGAAAGCCAGACCAGTTATGTCTGCAGCACTGGAAATAGTTGGTGAGAATGTACCAGTTAATGTTGCGGTTGATATATCGAAAGCTGTAGATAAAGCGTATTCATCAATTTTATTATCAGCATTATCCGTACTATCTTCTCCTTTTACTACAAACATTTTTGATCCATCAGCATTGAAACCTAGTCCCTGATGAAAATTACTACTTGTTGCATTACCAAGTGTGTTGGTTAAAGTTTTAGTATCAGGGTTATATGGTGTTGAAAGATTATATTCTTCTACCCGCTTTTCTGCACTACCATCCAAAACAAACATTTTTGTTCCATCATTATTAAAAGCAAATCCTCTTGGATCACCTCCAATAGAAGTATGAGTGGTATCTGTTGCAGTGATCGATCCAATATCATAGGGTGTACTTAAAGACCATCTATCAATCCCAGCACCAGTTTTTCCTAAAATAAAAATTACAGTTCCATCTGAATTAAATTTTACATCTTGTGGTGTAGTCTCTACTGCTCGGATAAGTACTGACTTTTCTAAAGTTGCTGAAGTAATATCAAAAGCTGTCGTTAGATTATATTGTAATATTTTATCAGCACTTTGTCCTGTAATATACATTTTTGTACCGTCAGGTTTAAATGTTATCCCGGTAGCAACTCCTTCATCGCTGCTGATATCAAAATTAGCAATAAATGTAGGTTCAGCTAAAGCTAGTGATGAAAAAAATAAACTAAATAAAACTAAAAATACTTTTAGCTTAAGAACACCTTTTATAATTAATTTTTTACTTTTTTTTATTAAATTAAGCATCTTGATTTATTAAAATTTATATATTTGAATTTATGATGAAGATTATTTTATCCTAGATAAAACGCACTCAATATCAGAATTTCTGCCCGATTTGAGCACTTAAATGAACTGAAAAACCATTAAATTAAATTTTATGTAGTATTTTTCATTATGGTATTTTTCTTAAAATTAGCCGTAGGTTTACTTGTGTCATTATCTTTTATTTTGATACAAGCACAAGCTGGAATAGTTGAGCTGGTAAATAAACAATTTAAAGACCTGAGTATTGAATTATCAGCAACATTTTAATTATATGAAGTTTATAAAAAACTTTATTTTAATTTTATTATTTATATTTCCCATCTCTAATTCATTTGGAGCTATGCACACTTATGTACAAAAAGCATCAGTGGCTGATGATGGAGATCATATCCAAGGTATTGAATTTAATGTCGATGGAACGAAAATGTTTACCATTTATAGAAAAGCTGTAAGTGATAATAAAAAGACTCATGTAAATGAATATAATTTATCGAGACCATTTGATGTTTCTTCAAGAGTTTATGCGGGAAATGATGAGAGATGTATAATAGAAAGAGATGGTAGTAATGGTCCTGAAACAGGCCATGGAAAATATGATTTAGAATTTAGTAGTGATGGTAAAAGTTTCTTTTTTGTAGCTAGTGCAAATGGGTCAAATAATAATGGAATATTTAAATATAATTTAACTTCACCATATGATGTGAGCTCATGTCAATTTGCTCAACAAAATTTAACTCTTGGTACTGATGATATGCAAAATGGAAGTAATGCAGGAGATATGGTTGGAGCTGTTCAAAAAAATCGTCCTCAAGGAGTAGAAATGAGTGATGATGGAACTAAAATATTTGTAATTATTCACGGTGACGGCACAGGAAGAAATACCAGATTACTGGAGTATGAACTCTCAACACCTTTTAATTTAGACACAATGTCGCTCGTTACAACTGGAGGGATAGAATTAGAAGACGAATGTTCTAATCCCATGGGAATAAGACTTAGTTCAAATGGAAAACGATTGTGGTGTGTTGATCACAATAATGCTAACTCAACAATTGTACAGATTTCTTTAGATGTAGCGTTTTCGACATCTTCATTTACAATTGATGGAACACTAAATATAGCAAATGAGGGAGGTACAGAAAATCTAGATCAACCTAGAGGCATTGCATTTAGTAGAAATGGTTTCAAAATGTATATAGGTGGAGACAAAACTATTGATGCAAGCCTTGGTGATGTCGTAAACGAATTTAATTTAGTGTGTCCTTTTAATATTATTGAAGGAAAATGTCCTAGTATCACAACAGGCGATAGAACCGGTATGGCTATTGCACAAATAGAAGTTGCAACAAGAACTATAGAACACTCAACGGACACTGCTTTAAATAGATTAAAGTGGATTAGAAGAAATAAGGATAATCAAAATTTAACTAATCTTAATTTAGATTTTAATTTTACCAACCAAATGCTTGCTTCTTTAACTAAAGCTGTAAAAACTTCAGCTATTAAGAAGAACAAACAAGATAAACAACAAGACGTATTTTATTGGAGTGAAGGAAGTATTGCTGTTGGAAGAGTAGGAGATACAAATGTTTCTTCATTTAAAAAAGTTAAAACTGATGCGGTTACAGTTGGAGCAGATAAATTTACTAATAATGGTGGAATAAGAGGACTAGCTTTTAGATTTGGTAAAAATGATATTGATGTTGGAGCAGCTGGAAGCAATTTAGATACAGATACTTATAATTTAACCCATTATACCTCATCTCCAATTGAAGATGATACAAAATTTATAGACACAATTATTGGAGTAGGTGTCCTTAATTCAGATATTTTATCAGTGCTCGATGGTGAACGTGTAACAGCTGAAAGAAATGGTAAACAAATATATGGAACAATTAAATTAAAAGATGAGATCAAGAAAAATAATTTAATCCTCATTCCTTCAGCACAAATAGATCTTGGTTACACTTTATTAAATGATTATCAGGAAAGTGGCTCTTCTGCCATGAAATATGAAAAGCAAAGTATACAATCAAGGAATGCAAGGCTTTCAATTGCAGCTATTGATGAATTAGAAAATAATAAATATAAAATTCGAAAGCATGGAAAATTAGAATACAAAGCAAATTTACATCGCTCTTCTAATATAAAATATTCTTATGTCTCTGATGCAACAAGTGGTGAATTTGATACCAAACTAAATTCAGGTGCTTTACATAATTTAAATGCTGAAGTAGGTATAGATATAATTTTACCTGATAGTTTTAGTATCTTTTTAATCTATGAAAGAAATCAAGCACTAGGAGTGGGGCATACTGATAAAATACATTTAGCGATTGGATACTTACCTAATAAAAAAACCAATTATGCCTTTAAGTTAGAAGGCTCAGAAAATATTGGGTCTGTTTACAAGATAAGTAAAAATATCAATGATTTTGAAATTGATCTTAAATTAAACAATCAAGATGTTTTAAAACCAAATATCATTGATGAAGCAATGATTAGTTTAAAGAAAATATTTTAATTTATATATCTTGAAGAGAAGTAACTTCTAATTTCTTTGTTTTAAGAGATTTAATAGCTTCTAGACATGCTTGAGCAGTTGACATGTTGGTGCAATAAGGAACTTTGTTTTTAAGTGTTGCTCTTCTAAGAGCTATTGCATCATTTAATCTATGTTCACTATTTCCACCACCTGTATTAATTACAAGGGCTATTTTTTTAGAGTCTAGGACATCTACAATATGAGGAGATCCACTACTTACTTTATTAATAATCTTACATTTAATTTTGTGCTTTTTAAAATACTCTGCAGTTCCTTTTGTAGCGCATAATGTAAAATTTAATTTAATTAGCTCTTTTGCTAAATCTATTCCTTCATCTTTGTGAGAGTCTTTTAATGATACAAATGCTAGGCCTTGTTTTGGTAATGAGTTAGCGGCTCCAATTTGACTTTTAGCAAACGCCATTCCAAAGTCTTTATCAAATCCCATCACTTCACCGGTTGATTTCATTTCAGGGCCTAAAAGTAAATCACTATTTGGAAATTTATTGAAAGGAAATACGGCTTCTTTAACCG
>Ga0181418_1000264_pt1 | contig 17498 bp, 21 predicted proteins | sample 41SPOviralmetaG_FD_130143 | JGI IMG/M metagenome (GOLD analysis project Ga0181418, IMG submission 130143) | Marine viral communities from the oligotrophic San Pedro Time Series (SPOT) site, San Pedro Channel, CA, USA - 41 SPOT_SRF_2013-03-13 | ecosystem: Environmental > Aquatic > Marine > Strait...
AAAAAATTGATTATAATTTTTTATAAAATTGAATTGAATTATATAAAAAACTTATACGGGTATTCAGCCCAACCCTAACTTCAACCCCCATCACGCAAAAAATTAAATTGATTTAAAATATCCCTTATTAATAAGACACAAATGCCGCACTCCCAAATGATAATGAGAAAAGCAAATCAAAAAAAACTTGATTGTAAATTAATTAAATTGAATAAAAATAAATCTCCTAATAATATAGATAAAAAGATGACCGCCATATATCACCCAAATACCCAACTGGAAAAGCATGATAGTTATATGACCCCCAAATATGCATGGGAGAATATTAAGAATTATTTAGCACCTTATAAAGAAAAAATAGTATGGGAAGCCTTCTATGGAGATGGAAAATCTGCTGAATACCTAAATGAGTTAGGTATGAAAAATGTGATCCATAAACCATTTCCACAATATAATTTCTTCACCTATCAACCCGATAATTTTGATATAGTAATAAGTAATCCACCTTTTAGTAAATCAAAAGAAGTGCTTACACGTTTGAAGGAATTAAATAAACCATTTTGTTTAATAATGCCTACCGCAAAAATGAATACCCAATATTTTAGGAAATTATTTGAAGATAGTGAAGACCCTATCCAAATCATAATACCCCGTAAGCGTATTCATTTTAAAAAATTAGTGAATGGAGAACCCGTTGATAAATGGAAATCTGCTTGTTGTTTTGACTGCTTCTATTATTGCTATAAAATGAACCTTCCACGTGACATAGTATGGTTGAAGGATTCAGAGTGTGTGGAAATGAAAAAAAAAGGAAATCATAAATCAAATAGATCTAAAAAAGATCCAAATGCTACTAATGAAAAGAAACAATAAACTCTCCCTTCTGTTTTACTAAACCTTTATTAATATTTAATTCTTTTAACTTCTTTTCAGAGCGTGTTGTCTTACCACAGCCCAACTGATATTTACGTTTCATATAATATTTTTTCATATATGCCCGTCTTTTTTGTATTTTCTCTCTGTCTGTAATTTTTTTATCCATATATATTAAATGGATAAAAAAAATAATCGTCTTTGTGTTTTATGTAATAAGAAAATCAAAAAGTTTGCAAAATGGAATGATGACGTAGTTAGACCTATTCATAGAAGTTGCTGGTTGAACTTTCGGGACTTCGGGGATAGATATGCTGACTTTTTATTCTGTGGTGATAGACCACAAATTAAAAGTAAAAATGTAATTATAGAACCAAAAAAGGATTAAGTTTTAGGTTCTTTTTTATTTTTCTCTCCAGCCATCTTTTGTTGTTCTTGTGCTAAATCTTCAAAAAACTTTACTGGTTTAACAACTTTATATATTACTGCTGTACCATTATCTATTTCCGCAGGACTTAAATCGGGTTTTAATATTGCCGTTTTAATTCCACTTATTACAAATGATTTAGTTGCTTTGAAAGTATATTGTGTTCCAAATGAATAAGCATAATCACCGCTTGTATATGCCTTATTAGTACATATCATGATGCTTTCTGTTGCTCCATCATTTTCACTATTAAATGCAACATCTCCTTCGAATATATCACTTTTTACCAAATAAAATGGTGTTACTAATTTAATAGGAAGATTTACAGCAAAACACGTATCACTTTGTGATTGAATATTTATATTATAAAATGCTCTCTGTGTTTGTAAATCAAACATAGGAAGGTTATGATCGTTTACTGATAAGGATTGATTTAATGCTGTATCAAATCTTAAATTATTTGTTAGAGGATATGGAAAAGCATTAGCATAAACTACTGGTTTTGATGTTTCATAATTCTTTTGAATAAAATAAAAAGACGGATCACCACCATACCAATTTGCTAATTGTCTAAAAGTAAATCCCATTCTATCCAAAATTGAATTAGGGTATTTTTCTTTTATATCATCTTCGTCAAACTGATCTATTAAAACAGCCTCTCCATTTAAATCTACTGCTGATACTGATACTATACCTAATCCACTTTGTGAATAATATGTATATGGTATTGCAGGTGCTGATGAGTTTTGATATTCGGGATCGGGGTAACCATTATAATTAGACGTTATAGCCAATTGACCCGCTGCGGCATTTGCTGTTGCTGCTGATGTTGAACCAGCATTATCTAAAATACGTGGAAAACTCATATTACTTATACCAAATCTTGATCTAACACTATCAAAAACCATATTCATATTAGGTGAGCCAATTTGTAATACTTTTGCGTATTCATCAATATTAGTAGCACTACCACCTGCTTCTAATGCTGGATTAATTATAAGTGCTTGTGTGCATCTACTATTATGCAAACTCAAATCCAACAAAAAATATTCTCCACCATATATTCTTTTATTAAATACTTGTCGGCGTGTGAGTGCTTGTAATGCTATTACTCTTTCATTATTTCCCGTTGTCCCCGTATTAATGCAATGGATTTGAAGATTTAATTTACGTGCTAAATCTCTTGCTGTATATTGTTGTCCTTTATATGTAATAATAAATGCATCATCTACTGAAAATCCTGCTGTTAAAAAAGTATCGGGAAGCACATACTCATCATAACTAGGTTCATCAAAAAATACAGCAGAATTAAAAGTAGCATCATGGGCTGCCGCTTTTGTTGCTGGATCATTAACTGGTGATTGAAGACACGCAGTAGGAGGTGATACTTGATTTGATTTAAACTGACCGAACTGAATAGGTAAATAATAATTTGATCTTTGATCTAATGATTCTAAATCATTAGTTGTTAAAGGCGTAGTAGCAGTTCCAGTTAATATTTTTTGTGTCTTCATAAACTTCTCCAATAGATTTAATGTTGATTCGTTAAATAATAAATTAGAACAATACAAATATCCTGCTGGAACATCTACTACTGGTGGAGCAGGTAGTGCTTTATAAGGTAAATCTAATAGTATATAAATCTCGTTGTCGTGTGGAGGAGAAGTTGCTATTGTAGATAAATAAGTATTGCCTTTTAATCCACTACCACCATCATTAGTATAAGCACTTAATAATCTTGAACCATAAAATAAATACATAGGGTTATTTGTAGCAAATAATCCACTATAAAAGTTAGAAGTTGCGGGGTATTGATATAATCCGTGCATAGCATTAATAGTTACAGAACATGTATCTTCATCGAATACACCTAATGGACGTGCCGCTGCTGATATTTGATTATCCTTATAACGTGCTGTAATCAATCCAATACCATTATATATTTCTTGAATGGAAGCATTTGCTGAATGGAAATCTGTTGTTATTTTTTCAGCAATATTTGATGGACTATCATATCCTTTATCTACATCAAATCTTAAATTACCCTCTAAACAACTCCAATTATGTCCCTGCTGTGTAGGATATGTTCTAACTCCCCCATAGTCTTTTGCGGGATACATATTTCCTACCCTTATATCTTCGGGATTAGACCACCACGCTCCAACATAAAATCTTTTACCCATTATTTTATCATTCTCTCCACAATTATTTTGAAGATTTTGAACTGGTAAAGCAGGAAAGGTATACGTATCGCTAATAGTCCCATAGTCATCTGCTGTAATTGTGGTGACTATATCTGTTGCCGTAGTCAAATTATTAGGAGGACAACAATTCATATATCTATAATTTTGATTGATGTAATACCAACAATTTAAAATCATAGATGAAGATGAATAATTATAGCCTTGTATTTTATTAGGCACTTCAATTACATCTGATCCAATACCAATAGAATTAATACAAACTTGTTCTACTGATATTTCATCTCCTTCATCAACTACAATACCACTACCAATTTGATTAAAAAATGTTCCATCATCATCATTTGAAACTTTTGCTTTACCTTTACTACAATATATAAGTTGTGTATTCATAGTATTTATATAATTAATATAAATATTATAAAATTAATAAAGTTTCTCGCCTTCATCTATATTTTCTTCATCTTCACTTTCTAAATCTTTTAAACTTTTATATTCTCTTGCTATTTTTCTATATTTTTTCCATTCTAATTTTTGTGAAAAATTAAGGTACATTTCTGCGGGATTTGTGCGAAGTTTTAAATATAAAAATGAATATGGATCTTTTGCGAATGTTTTATACATATAAGTAAGTGTACCTTTATAGATCCCATCGTACTCCTCCAAAATCTTATCCCACTCGTTCTCGTTGCAACAGCCTTCCATAATAATAACATGATTAGCATTAGATCTTGCTTGTGGTAATAATGCCCGAAAGTTTTGAACCGATAGTATTACGTTTGCGTTTATGTGGCGATATTTTGTAGCAAAATTAAAAAATGAACGTGGAAGAAATCCAACAGCATCATCAGCAACTACTGCTATTTTCGGCATCTTACCTTTACCATATTCCATTTGTCTATCTTTTATCATTTGTAAATGTTTTTCATTATATTCACTATATGTTTCAAAATGTTCTCTCACAAATCTCATAGTGTCGTCCATTTCAATTGACGGAGAGAAAACAAAAACACCACCATCGAATGCCGATTCTTTACCTCCATACATATTTTTATTATGTAAAAGGTTTGCAATTAACGTAGACTTACCGCTGTTTACGCTTCCCAGTAACAATAATAAAAAACCTTTATTTCTATCTATTTGTGGTAGTATAGGGTGTATTTTTCTTTTTTCATTACTTTCTACTGGTTTTACTGGCAAAACATCTAATGAGTTTTTATTCATTATATATAAATACAAATATATAAAAAATCTAAAAATAGTTATTATTATTTCTAAATTGAGGATTGTATAAATGTGCTAATGGATAATTTGCTGAATTATAACTATTACTAGGCATTTTTTTCTCTACTTTCTTTTCTGTCTTTTTTTCTACGGCTTTCTTTTTTTGTGTATTATATGCTTCTTTCATTTGTTCGTATTTCATCATGTATTTTGCGAATGTATTAAAATCCATATTATTCATATTTTGTGCTTGTTGCATTTTATTAATAATACCACGTGGTTTTGTATCTTGAACTATTTTATTAGGTATTTCTTTTTTATTTTGTTTATTTTTATAATATCTCTCCCGTGCCTTTTGTCTATTTCTCTCCATAGTTGCGGCTTTTCTTTCTGCCCTTTCTTCTGCCTTTTTAGCCTTTTCTGCCTCTTTTAATGCTTTCTTTTCTGCTGCCTTTCTACGTCTTGTTTCAATACCTTTCTGTCTTGCAGCGGCTAAATGACTATATTTTTTAGGTTTTTCTTCTACTTCCATTTTAACATTTTTCTCTCCAGTATCTTTAAATTGAACCTTTTTCTTTTTAACAAACATATCTTTCTCTGTTGTTCTTTCTTTTAATTGTAAGTCTGTTCCTAATTTTTCATCAACAATAACATTATTAGGATCTACTGCTTTTTCACGTTCAATAATTTCATCTATGTTAGGATTTACTTCGGGGAAAAGTTTTGCTGTATCTGCGTCCATTATAAATATATAAAAGATTAAAAATATTTTTACAATTTTTAATTTTTCTAAACATTTACTATTTTGTTAGTTTCCATATAATCTATGTATGAGGGGTAGGCTTTAAAATCATGCAGTATTGATGTAGGTATAAATATACACTTTGCCGTTTCATTATAACCTCTATCTGTCCGTCCTCCTAAATCTTCTCTCACATTTTTTAACATTAGAGGGACATTCCAAAAACAAAGATCATCTCTAAACTTCCAAAATACATATACTTTATAACCTTTTCTCATTAGTTTCCTTGCTGCTGTATATTTAGATTTTGAAAGCATTATATCTTGATAATCCCATTTTTTAGTTCTTCTTGTTTTTAATTCTACTGCTATTTTGTTTTCTTTATTAATAAAATCAATTTGTTCCCAACCACTTTTTCCTGCGTCAAAGGTACAGCCAGTCCATTCTTCTATTTTTTTCTTAAATCTTTTCTCATAAGCATCACCAAACCTTCTATCATTTACTGCTTTTTGAGAGAAAAATGTAGGGGGCAATTTTTTATTCACCATTCTTTTACCAACATAAAACTTTTCCATTTCCTTATAATATATACACAGAAAATAAATTAGCGACTCATATTTTGAAAATAAGGCTGTGATGGATCTAAATTAACTGGTGCTGGATCAATAGTTGATGCAAATTGTTTATATCCTTGATTATTAGGTTTTTGTCTAATACAAACAACTAAATCTGTAAAATAGCGTAGATTATCAGTTGCTTCTATATTATTATCATTTGTAATTAATACATCTAATCTATTGAGATCCATAGGTGAATAATTATTCAAATCAATCCAAAGTTTTTCATGAGGCTCATAAGCATACCAATCCCCTCTATTTGTAATTAAATCATTATCAGTTTGTCTATCTTCATTTTTAGTATTTACAACATAAATAGTTTTATTAGTAGAGGCAACTACTCCATTCTGTGAAGCAACTGGTAGATTTTGTATTTGATAATGAAGAGTTAATCCAGCATTTCCAACTTGTATTTTAGAAATAGGATTATGCCCGTATATCTCATATGGAGTTCCTAAACTATCAACATCTTCATCGAATGTTAAAATTGAAGGCTCACCGCTATTAATAAGTCCCAATTCAACACCCCAATCCAATAGGGGTGGATTGCCTACATCAAACATAGGAGGAGCAACATTAAGTCCGTCCCCAAAAGCAGCCCATTCTTGACTTTCTGCTAAATCACTAATACTATTTACTAACCAAAAAATCATTTTTTCACTTAATCCTCCATTTGAAAACTTTTCGGGGACAAAATTAGCAATTAATGATGTTTCTGCTCCTGCCGTATTTTTACACATAGTATAATTGATAATGTCGTAATCACCCGATGGATAAGGATCACCGCCACTAAAAAATGTAGTAGATTGAAGTGAAGGCATACTATTACCATCAACAGCATTACCTGCTCCACTAATAGCAGCCAAACCTTCTTTTAGTCTATATTCGTTTCGAACATCGTAAAATCCTTTACTATAAGAATAACTATTATTTCTTGTAGGATAATCAATTACACATAATCCTCCGTGCCATGAGGGAAAATAATAAGACTTTCCCGTTGTTCCATCAACCCCTGCGTCCATAGTGTATAAAGTACACCAGCCTTGCGTCGGATCTGTGTTTGCTCCTGCTGGTAGGTAGGGTTCATCAGTAGTTATTCTATAAGCACCTGCAGGGTTTGCGTCAATTTCAAAACAAAACTCAATCGTCATTTGATATGGGCTAATCCATCTAAATCTCCAAATAAGACGTGATTTTGTATTAGCACCACCAGTAATATTAATATCATAAAGTGTGCCGCCACCAAATGCGGCAGGGGGTGTTACTGCTGTATTATTACCCGCACATAATTCATATATATCTAATGGTTCTCCTACTTCAATATATTCGGAGTGAGTTGCTGGTGAAGCAAAATCTAATATTTCTGCTTGTGCTACTAATTTTAAAGCAGGAGCAGTCCCAACCCATTTATATCTTACTCCAAAAATATAACGTGCTGCGGCGTGTTGAGGTATAGTAGGACTATCACTAATTGATAAATCACAATTTTCTAAAAATAAACGTCTACTTGTGATAGGATCAGAATCAAATGAAGTATTGATAAAATCCATACTATGAACTCCAAAACATGAAGCAGTTAATCCACATCTTCCTTGATTTGTTGCTCCAACAGCCGCCGCATCAGTATATACATCAGCAGTTGCTTTACTTATCATATCACGTGTAAGAACCGCATAACCACCACTTTCATTTGAAGAAGGAAATGCGTGTCCTCCACCATTTAATGCGGGGACTGCGTTAGGTGTTTGTTGTGTCACATATTGTTTAATACCACAATTATACACTAACATAGCATAAGAACCATTATCATTATTAAAAGCAATTTCACTATTATCAACACCATTATCATTACCAAAAGGAGATGGTACATCTATGAGCGGTCGTCCATAATCTAATGCTGAACCAGTTAGTCTATTACACGCCCACTGGGTATTATAAAATGAAGTTGCAGGATTAACATTACCACCCCCCAACATAGCAGGTGTTAAAGCATTAGATGGAAAACCAAATATTGTAGGAGGATCGGGATCAGTTAATGGTGTAGTTTTACTACTATTTACCCGCCATACAGCATTATCCTTGAATTGAATAAGATTATCACCACTACCCGTATTAATATTAGCACTAACTATACCTGCACCTCCTGCTTGATTGTAATTAATAGTGGGATTAGCACCTAAACAATTAAAACCTTGATTAAATACTTGATCTGAAATACCACGCTGTACGCATCTTAAAAATACTCTTTTGTCTTGACTATACCACGCATTAAATCCACTTTCAAATACTGCTTGTGGATTGAAATCGGAAGTTTTGCCGTTATGTGTAATGGATATAGGGGTTGATGTTCTCTCTAATTGATGATTAAAATTACCATCAATACTAACCATATTCATAGCACGTGCTATTTGATTCACGTAAGCCTCCCAATTTGAAATATAAAGATCATTTAGCGGATATTGTAGAATAGGGTTCATATATTCATTTCCTATACGTGTATACAGCACTTGTGATCCATTTTCTAATTCAGCACCCTCTTTTGCGTGAAATTGTGTATTTACTAATGCTATTTGAGAATTAGGTTCTATATGTAATGGCTGTGTGAAGTAATTACTAAATCTACTGGGTGTATGAGGATTGCCTTCGGCAGAAGTTTCGTTATTTTTACTTTTGAGAAATACTAAACTCATTATATTTTATCATGATATAATATAATGTTTAAAAAGTTAAAAAGGGACAGAAAAATAAAAACTTTTAAAGTTGCGAGAAAAAGATTAGATAATCCTTCTCCGTGTGCTGTAAATGGAAAATGTGAAGACCCAACAGATTATTTAGCAGTCATCGCTACACAAAAGAAGCCAAAGAAGCGTATGCCTAAAATGGAGCAGATGTTTTGTTGTGGAAAAAGTAAAAAGAAATAGATTTAAATATATTTTATCTCATTATAATAATATAACGATGGATTTAAGCGAACTTTCGAAAGATGAACTGATTAATTATATTTCTAATAGAAATAATAAACAAAAAGAATATATGAAGACTTATCAATCTACACAGAAGGGAAGAGATAATACACAACGTGCATCAAAAAAATATTATGATGCTAATAGAGAGAAAATATTAGAAAAAAAAAGAGCATATTATTTAAAGAAAAAAGCAGAAAAAGCAGAAAAAAAATAATATAATTTAATAATTATCAATTTATATTATTTATTCAATTTGTGTGACTAATCCTTGACTGATATTAACTACCTTTTGAACTCCAATAAAGAACCTCATTCTACGCTGCTGATCTTGATCGTCGGGGGCTAATCCAACTCCACTCTTTGAGCGTGTAGTGTAAATTATAGGTATATTACTCATTCTCATACCTTGACCGAAACTATTTTCTAATTTAATCCCGATCCAGTGCTGACTTCCACATTCTGCCTCGTTAGAATAAGTATTAACCAATCTATCGGAAAGACCACGTGAAGAACCAGCAATAGCACCAGTATTATCAACTTGATTGAACCAACTATAACGATAATCGCACAATTGAAGAGGGACACCTTCAACCATATCTGCCTCGTGTTTTTGAAGAGATCCATTTGAAAGTGCTTGTGAATACCAATTAGAACTATCAATATTTAACTGGATTTCCTCTCCCAATCTAAATGCTAAACTATTATATCTACCAACATTTAATATACTTTCATTAGCACCATCAACTAATTCTTTCTGTACTATAATATGTTTAACCTTTTTACCTCCCATAGCCAACTGATAATTTTGATTAAAAGCAGTATCAGCCGCACCAGTAATAAGCATATTTTCTTGAACTATCTGCTCTGTATAAGGGACATCATATCCTCCCCGCTGCATGATCTCTTCTGCCAGTTCTTGCATAAGATCGGGGAAAAAGAGATAATCACACATAAGAAATACACTCTGCTCCACTATGGTACTCTTACAATTAGTAGCATTAAGTGCTACTCCTGCTGAATCTGTCTGTGGAGGATAAAATCTATGACCGAAAGTATCATCAGCCCATTCTAAAACTAGGGACACCTCTTCACGTATAGCAAAAAGAGGTAATTGAATGCCCCCAGCCAACATAGGCACGAGTTGCCCCAAACTGATTGTAAAAGAAGGACTTGTTGCTGCATTTGCTGTAATACGGCGACCTGCTGGATCTGCTGTATCAGTTTTAAAGGCGTTTTGAATACCAAAACCTGCTCCCGATAATTGCTGATTAGCAAACTCATCACTTTCACGTCCTAGTGTGCCGAATGGCTGATTAAAACCACGTGATTTAATTGATACTGCTGATGGTGCGTCAATACCACGTGCTGCTGAACCAACAAAAATATCATTTCCGCCCTGCTTTACGTGTACTACTCCCTTTTTGTATTCATTACTCATATGAAGTTTTTTCCACGTATTATAGTGTCCTACTTGTGCTAAATCTGTAATGCGTCTTCCGCCAATTTCTAAATAGGCACGTCTAACCATAGCACAACTACCAGTTGATGTAGGTAGAACAGAATTAGTATCAACAGCAGGTGAGGCTGAATTAACTACAATCTGTGCGATATTAAGTTGTGTATTTGAATCCAAAATACCCTTTTTATCGAATACAAACTTACAACCCTGCTGTGAAAAATTAACTGGAAAAAGAATATCAGTATTTACGTCTTGATTTACGGGACGCTCCATAGGTGCTGTTCTCAAAAGTGGTGGTAATGCTCTTCCGCTACTCATTTTATAATATATAATATTAAAATATTTTAATTCAACATTAATTTTAATATTATATTTTTCTCTCCACAATCCTAAATTAATTCATTACAGAAACAGCCCCGTTTTGTATCATGATACTATTTTTGTGTTTTACAAATAGATAAAGTGAATGAGGAGCAACATTAGCACCTGCGGGTGCTTTCATCTTAATTCGCATACCAAATGGTGTCCCCTTAAAGTTAATACCATTCTCTGATATATGATCGTAATTTACTCCAATATTATACTGCTGGATTTTATCTTCTTCACAAATAGAGTATCTGTTTCTATCATATCTTGCTTTACCACCAGCACCGACAAATGTATTACCTGCTCCAACATCATTAGAAAGTTCAGTTTTGAGAGATTTTACAGCATTTGCTAATCTCCATTCTGCTCTAACAGCATTAAGTTCAACCTTATTTTTTTGTGAATCTGCTACACCTTCACTTTGTGGAGTTTCACTTTTAACCTCAAAATCTAATGGAATGCGTAGACCACCCTTACTGAAGATTACGTCTTCAACTTCAATATTTCGCTGTAATATACCTGCTTTTGCTTGAAGTGGCTGAAATGTTCGCTGACTATCATAATCATAACTATTTACAAAAGATGATGGAATTAGATTAGAAACAACTGCTAATGTTCTGCCAGTATTAATATTAAGACTTAAATTATGATCGTTTCCATTAATAACGTTATAGAATGCGGTATAAGTATTGTAAGTAAGAACACCATTTTTATTATTTGCTAATGACTGCTGGAAACCTTCATCACCAGTTTCACATTCGAAAGAACATGTAAGATCAGACATTTCATAATAAGCACCGCCATCAGTTTTACCAGCAGTAGAATTAGACTGCCTAAATCTATTGTTATTAATAACAAAATTAGATGGAGCGAGAGTAATAACTATGCGTAGTCCTTGAACCAAAGAAAGATCAATAGGCACACCTTGAAGCAATCCGTCTAAAAGTGGAATAGCAAACTCAAAAGGTTTATCACATTTCTTCGCTTGTGAAACATCTTTGCCTAAACTTCCATAAATACTATCAACGCCACCATTAAGATAAGCATTCTGTGATTCGTTAAGAGCCATAATTGATGCACATAAGCGATTATATGATTTAATTGTGGAATATGTACCGCCAGTGCCGAGCGACTGAATAGAAAGTGTTTCAATTGCTGAACTAACACCCGTACGCCCATCAATATAAACATCATTTACTGGAGCAATTGCGGGATTAGGCTGATTACCGAAAAACTGATTAAAGTTCTGTGGTGCTGTACCATCTCCCAATTTTACCTCAAACTTTCCACTAACACGGAGAGATTTTCCATTAAGTATTTTAGGTGCTGATGGTATTTCAAAAACAATTTGTGTAAGTCCCGTTCTATCTCCAAAAAGACCCGATGAAGATGTATTAACGGGATTAATTTGAACTACTTGCCTTCGTGTATTCATTTATATATACATGAATTATATTTTTTTAAAGTCAAAAATATAATTTTTTTTCTAAATTAGTAGATGACGGAAGCACCATCTCTATTAACAACTAATCTACGGACAGAAGCGATCTGATTAATCCATAGTTTATTTTTCTGTGGAGGGGTTGAATTAGAATATTCTACACGTAGTCCTAAATTACCATCTGCTTTAAGATTGTATACAGATCCATAAAGTGCTAATGCTCTTCCAATAATTAGATTATCGGATTGACGTTCTAAATTACGGACTAAACAACGGGCAGATGATAGTGCCTTTTCACTTTCCCATAGGGCAACCTGCTCTGTTCGTGCGGGAGTAGCATTAAGTCCAGTCATATCAACCTTGCGTGTAGGCTGTAATTTATTATTAACCAAAAATGAATAATTATCAATATTATCAGTAATTGTTGCTAAATTATCATTATATAGTTTTTCTCCTAATCCACTTTCAGTACAAAGTGTGAGGCAACTTGTAGCCATATGATTAATTGTAGGCATATGTAACTGCACAACGCTCTCCGTAGCACTGGTATTGTTCCTATAACAACTATAAGTTAGGAAATCATGAACCGCTCCCTCTTCTGTCTGTGTCTGTTTTGCCAGTTTATTAACATAATCAGCAGGAGGGGCAGCAGTCTTAACTACCAATTTAACATCACTCATAACAACACGGGGGATAGTAGTAAAAACACCATCTTTACTAACAAAACACGTATTATTTTTAGCATCTTGTGCCGCACCAGCATTATCACGTCCTGCTCCGCCAATAAACTCATTACCCAAAGCACCTGCGGCTGCGGTTACATGAACTCTAACTCTAACACCACCACCCGCATTTTCACCAGCATTACATTCAATACGTGTAATAGTCCCAATATCTTTAAGAACGGGAGGATTAGCATTAGTAAATCCACGTAGAACTTTACCAATTTGAAGGTTCATAGCACCCGTTGCTTGATTTCTAACTGGACGTATACCTGCATCAACGGCGGCTTGTGTAGGCACAAACTCACCTGCTGAAATAATATCTTGATTAAATCCTGCGTTTTTCTCACAATAAAGATCAACGTGTGTTACCGCACCAGCACCACCAGCAGCACCAACAATACCAAAACGGCAACTATCTACAACATCAGTCGCAACATCACCATTAGTTTCACAAATACCATCTCCCGACCAAAGATTAAGTGCTTTTTCAGCCGCATTTGTATCCAACTCCATTCTCAAACCTTTTGTTAGTAATCCAGCAGGAAAGAGTTTTTTTGAAAGATTACCTAAAACACCACTATAAAGAGGGACAGCAACTTCACATGTATTAGGATCAGAACAAACATTAGCGGTATAATCATAAGATGCTTCTGCTCCCGTAGTATAACTATTGAAAAGCATAGCCTTATCAGCATTACGTGCGGGGTGATTAGAATAAAGTTCTCCGTCAAAATGACGTGAAGAATATTCTAAAAGTTCAGTAAGTCCTCTCTTATTTCTAATAGTTTTATTCTCACTATAATAGTGTAGTTTTTCAGCCAATTCAGCGTAATTCTGTATAGTTTCTAATTGAAGATTACTATTCATATCATAAATACGGAGTTGATCTATAATCGAATGAATACCACACTTTTTACTAAAAGTGCATAGAGTAGGGGCATCTTCAACCCTAACCTTAAATGTAAGGTACGTTTGTCTAGGATCTATGAAAGATTGAAATGGGGGTATTTCGAATCGGAGGGTCTCTCCGTCTTTGTACTCCAACTGATGATCGGAGGGACTAAACGTAGATTTAGACGGGATAGTCTTATTATACTGCGATGCAACAAAATCCATTATAATATTACTAAACAAATTAATTTTTCTAAAACATTCAAAAAAATTAATTATTTTAATCTTTAAACTTTTTTACTCTGCCAGTTTTCTTTTTCTCTTTCATGGCTTTTTCTTTTTGTTTTTTAGATAATTCACTCATAGTTGCGGGTGTTTTTTTACTTACACGTTTTGTAGGGCGGTATATATCTCCTTTCTTTTTATAACCCTTTCCTCCACGTTGATTTTTCCAATCCTCCTTGAACCACCTACTTAATCCTTCTTTTGTTTTCTTTCCTAAATAGGCTTTCTTTTTTTTACCATATTTTTTAGCAAATGCTTCTTTGTATTCTTTAACAATTAATCCACTTCTATATGCTGAATGTTTAGTTATTCTTTTGTATATTCTTTTTTTAATTCTATCATATAATGTTTTATCAACTGGTTTAGACATTATATAATGGAGAGAAATTATTAAAGCCAACCCGCAGCCGCTAAATCCTTACGGCGTTTTTCTTTGAGTTTAGGATCTTGCGTGAGTTTCCATCTACGGATATGATATTCCCGTACACTTTCAGTTTTCTTTTTCAAAACAATAGGCATTATATAATTATTAGAGAGAAAATTAAATTAATTATTTTTTCATTTTACGCCACATAGCACCTATCTCTTTCATAGATTTACCTGCTTTTCTGTGCTTTGATACAAACTGCCTATAAGGCATTACCTTTTTCTTTACATCTTTTCCTTTCTCATGAAAATCTTTATCACCTTTTTTAGTTGTAAAATCTTTATCACCTTTACGTGTTTTACTTTTTGTACCTTTTTTACGTCCTTTCATCGCTTTTGCCTCATCTGCTTTATCTTTCTTTGTTTGCTTTTTCATAGGAGGGCGACCCCGTTTTTTTCCATAAGTTCCCATACCACTAGGCATTATATATTGTCTAAATATATTTATTTTTTATTCAATAATTTATTGCCGCTTAAATATGGTTTCTCACCTCTATATCTCATATACGCTTTACCTGCATTAATTGCTGATTGTTTTGAATTAAATGTTTTTTTAACATAACTCTTTTGTTTTATTCTCCACAATTTATATTTCTCTCCAACTTTTTTTATTTGAAAAGGCATTAATATATATTAACGGAGAGATAAATAAATTATTTTGTTTCATTATAATATATGTCGGTTCAATTAATTCACGGAGATTGTATACAGAAAATGAAAGATTTAAGCGATAATAGTGTAGATATTATTATTACAGATTTACCATATGGTATGTTTCACAAAAAGAAAAGAGAAAATACTAACTGGGATCATGCTATTAATTTAAATGATATGTGGAGAGAATTATGGCGGGTAGGAAAAATTAATTGTCCTATTTTTATGTTTGCTGATATGAGATTTGCTGCAACATTAATTAATTCACAACCAAAATGGTTCAAATATGATATAGCATGGATCAAAAATCAATCCACAAATCCTATGAATATGAAATATATGTTCGGTAAAGCAACAGAATATATATTAGTATTTTACAAAAAACGCCCTACATATAATGTATTTAAATATCACAAAGTCATCAAAGAATTAAAAAATGAAGTAAATGGTGGTATTTTAGGACGGAGTGGTGTAGAAAAATATACTAAAAGATATTATGAACCAAAACTACCATTAAATGTAATTAATTGTGGAAACGTTCATAATAAAAATAAATGGAAATGTGGTATTACTGAAAAGCCAGTAAAAATAATGGAGCATATATTAAAATATTATTCGAATGAGGGAGATACTTGTTTAGATATATGTATGGGTAGTGGATCAACGGGTGAAGCATGTATTAATATGAACCGCAATTTTATAGGTATAGAATTAGATGATAAACATTTTGAGATTTGTGAGAAAAGATTGAAAAAATAATCTGTGAGAGAATTATATGATGACTGAAATTATTTCAAAATTGCCAGTAGAATTAAAAAGAAAAATATTATCTTACAAACAATCACCACCACACTTTATGGCTATTAAAAATGGATTATTTCCAATACGTGATAGTATGTTAAATATTATTGAAGGTGCAACAATTTCTCTCCGTGAAGAAGAAGAAGAAGATTTAGATTCCGAATGGTTAATGTTTCAATTAGAAATGGAAGATGAAGACGCTACACTAATAAATCTTCCGTATTCTCATTTTGAGGAGGGGTTGCCGATTCCGTAGGATTAATTACCAAATTAACTACTTCATCTTCAAACTCACTATTAGTATATATACCTATTTCTTCCAATCCATTTACAATAGGGGGACGTTCAATAGTTGATTTTTTATATTTTCCTCTGAATGTTTTGATTGATTTTTTATCAACTAATGGTGATAATTCATTTAATCTTTCATAATTATCATTTACTAATTTTAATAAATCTTTCGGACGTATTCTGCTTTCACGGGGTAAGCCCAATTCTACCTTAATAAATCTATATAATTTAGCATATTCCAAATAACTATTTCTGTGATTTTCTGCTCTTCTGCTAAATGAAAAATACGCTTGAATAGTTCCCAGTGTACTTGTTATTAATGATAATCCACCAACTATTTTTAATGCATCATCTTCATAAGTTTCACCAAAGAGATTTTTTGCTGATAATGTTAATGATCCACAGATTGTAGAGAGAATAATTACGGGTAAGTCAATACATAGTGCCTTATGTGAATATTTTGCTTCACATGATTTATGCAACATAGATAAACATAAACTATGTTCTCCTACCTCTTTTAAATATCCTTCCAAATTATTAGTCCATTTTATATTATTATTTTGCTCCATTAATAATATAAATTAAGAATTAATTTTTTTAAACCACCAGCCATTATGATTGTATTTTACTTTTTTATATTTCTCTCCAACTTTCAAATAAATATTCTGTCTATTCTTTTTTTCAACTTCATTTGATTTATTACATGTTTCACAACAATAATTTTTAAAAAAAGCATTATTTATTTTTCTCACTTTTGATTTACAATTTTTACATCTAATCTCTCCACGTTGTAGCATCTCTTCTATTTTTTCTTGTTTCATCTGTTGAGCCTCTCTAAACTTTTCATATAATAATTCTTCCATTTGAATTAATGATTTTATATATTCTCCATTAGTCATTACAATATTTTCCATATATATATTATCGCATAGAAAATATTTTTAAAATGAACCCCCATATCCAGTTTGAGTATCAATTGTATCTAAATTAGGAGTTAATAGTAAGCCACGCTGTGCTATTGATGGAGGCATTTTAGGTATTTTCATAGTAGGGACTGGTGGTTTCTCCCCCAAAATTGATTGTTCGAACCAATCAACTACTGATTTACC
>Ga0181418_1000265_pt1 | contig 17464 bp, 16 predicted proteins | sample 41SPOviralmetaG_FD_130143 | JGI IMG/M metagenome (GOLD analysis project Ga0181418, IMG submission 130143) | Marine viral communities from the oligotrophic San Pedro Time Series (SPOT) site, San Pedro Channel, CA, USA - 41 SPOT_SRF_2013-03-13 | ecosystem: Environmental > Aquatic > Marine > Strait...
ACAGAGGGCAGACGTTAAGTCTAAACAGGAGTAAATTATGACAAAATTCACGAAAACAACCCGCACACTGGCAGCCTTGCTGGTTTCGGGCACAGCTTTGACCGGTGTTGCATCGGCAGCTGAAATTTCAGCCAATGTAGGCGTGACGAATGATTACATCTGGCGTGGTTTGACGCAGTCAGCCGGCACAAGCAGTGTGTCGGGCGGCTTGGATGTCGATTTCGGCAATGGTATTGCAGCAGGCACTTGGATTGCTGACGTAGACTTTGGTGGCGTAGCAACCCAAGAGCAAGACTATTATATCTCTTACTCAGGCGAAGCTAGCGGCCTGAGTTATGATGTAGGGTACGTCCTCTACACCTATAATGAAGATGATATTGATTTCGACGAAGTCTATATCACTGTGGGTGCGATGGGCTTCTCGGCGTCTTATTATTATCTGTTGGACGCAGATTTCGACAACGCCGCTGGTGAGTCTGCTGACGCGGGTGACTCCACCTATATCTCAGTCGATTACGAAACTGAAATTGGTGGATATGGCTTAGGCCTTCACTACGGTATTTTTGATGCTGAAGATCTGCTGGGTACGGAAGAATCGACCGACATTTCGGTTTCCTTATCCAAGGATGACTTCTCCATCGCTTATATTACAACCGAAGACATGACCGGCGTTGATGATGACGATAGAGTCGTCATTAGCTGGGGCACAAGCTTCTAAGCTTGATTGAAACAAGGTTCCTCCCATGAAACTTATCCTTGCGATAATCAAGCCCTTCAAACTGGATGCCGTTCGCGAAGCGTTAACCGCAGCCGGTATTGAAGGCATGACGGCGACCGAGGCCAAAGGCTTCGGTCGTCAAAAAGGCCAAACCGAAATCTATCGTGGTGCTGAATATGAGATTAATTTCCTGCCCAAAATGCGGCTGGAAGTTGTTGTCGATGACGCCCAAGTAGAAGCCGCTTGCGAAGCCATTCGCGAAGCCGCCAATACGGATAAAATCGGTGACGGTAAAATTTTTGTAGTCAGTGTCGATGAAGCCATCCGTATTCGGACCGGCGAAAACGGCTCTGCTGCTCTGTAAAGGACTCCACCAATGTTGAAAAATACTCTCAAAATTTTGGGACTGGGTTCGGCTTTGTCTTTGGCAGCCGTTCCGGCCCTCGCTGAAGTCAGCCCTGAGACAGCTTATGTGTTCAACACATTCCTGTTCCTGGTCTGCGGTTTCTTGGTCATGTTCATGGCCGCCGGTTTTACCATGCTCGAAAGCGGCATGGTCCGGTCCAAAAATGTGGCTACGATTTGCGTCAAAAACATTTCATTATTCGCCATTGCCGGTCTGATGTATTGGCTGGTCGGCTATAATCTGATGTATGGCATTGCCGAAGGCGGTTATATCGGTGAGTTGTTCTCCGTATGGTCAGCCGATGACAGCGCCATTGCCGGTGAAACACCTGATTTCTCGGGCGGCTATGCCTCCGGTTCTGACTGGTATTTCCAAATGGTGTTCTGCGCCACAACAGCTTCCATCGTGTCCGGCACCATTGCCGAGCGGATGAAGCTTTGGCCGTTCCTTATCTTCACGCTGTTCCTGACCGGATTTATTTATCCGATCGTCGGCAGCTGGGAGTGGGGCACAGGCTGGCTCGACGCTATGGGCTTTTCTGACTTTGCCGGCTCGACGCTGGTGCACTCAACCGGTGGTTGGGCGGCTCTGGCCGGTGCCATTATTCTCGGCGCGCGCGCCGGTAAATATGGCCCGAATGGCGAAGTTAACCCAATCCCGGGTTCCAGTATGCCTTTGGCTACTTTGGGCACATTCATTTTGTGGCTCGGTTGGTTCGGCTTTAATGGCGGTTCGCAACTGGCTCTGGGTTCGGGTGCCGATGCCGCAGCCATCTCCAACATCTTCATCAACACCAATATGGCCGCTGCGGCCGGTGTTGTGGCGGCAATGGTCGCGTCAAACGCGCTTTACGGAAAAATTGATCTGACCATGTGTTTGAACGGTGCGATTGGTGGCCTTGTCTCCATCACGGCCGAGCCATTGACCCCGTCCATACCAGCCGCCGCCTTTATCGGTGCTGTGGGTGGTGTTCTGGTCGTCCTGGCCGTGCCGCTGCTCGACAAGTTCAAGGTCGATGACGTCGTCGGTGCCATTCCGGCTCACCTCGTGTGCGGTATTTGGGGCACACTGATTGTTCCCCTTACTAATAGCGATGCGACCTACACGGTGCAGGCTATCGGCGTCGTTGCTGTCGGTATTTTTACCATGATTGCCAGCGGCATCATCTGGTCAATACTCAAAGCGGTGATGGGTATTCGCGTCGATGAAGACGGTGAAATGCTAGGTCTTGATAAAGAAGAACTGGGCATTGAAGCCTATCCCGAGTTCTCGCGCACTTGATATCCCCTAGTGAGCGTGACCCCCGGCAGAGCAATCTGCCGGGGGTTTTTTTTTGTAACCGGGCGGCAGAGCAATCTGCCGGGTTTGTACTTAACCGGGCAGTTTGCCAAATTGGGCAACGCCATCGGCGATAACATGGAAACCATGTCTCTCATCGGTATAAATGGCCGCATCAGGGCCACCGAAATCAGCCGGATTGTCGAGCGAACCGATTTTCAACAAGACCGCGCCGGGCGCGCCTGGGGCCCGGGTCAAAAGCGGTGTGCCGCAATGGCCACAAAACTCGCGCGTCACCGCGCCGTCAATATCGTCTCGCTGATAAGCCGTCGGCGTACCTTGGGTATATTTAAACCCGGCTTCAGACACGCCCATCGTCAGATTGGCCGCGCCACCGGTGATATAAGTGCACTCACGACAATGGCATTGCAATTTCATCACCGCATCGCCCTCGGCTTGGTATTTTATTTTGCCGCAATAGCAGCTTCCGGTAAATGACATGGTGTTCCTCCTTGTTACTTATCAAGGAAAGCTTGCCATATCACGGACCAAGATTAAAGGAAACTTCATCCACAATTTCGCTGGCGCGTCCGCGCAAGGCGGCAATCTTATTGAGGGATAATGTGTCAGGGGTAAAGCTACCCCAGCTTTGCACCCGCGCCGAGGCCGCGGTATCGGCGCGTATCGGATATTCAAAATTCACCTCAGCATAGGTTTTCTGCGCCGCCGCAGAGACCAAAAACTCCATCAGCTTTTGGGCATTGGCGCGATGGGGCGCGTATTTGGCCATCGCCATGCCGGATAAATTCATATGTGCGCCGCCGCGTGGCATATCGGGAAACACCACGCGCACGGATTTCGCCCAGTCTTGCTGAACGGGCTTTTTCTCATTGGTCTGCATTTTGCCCATATAATAGGTATTGCCAATGGCGATATCACACACGCCGCCATAGACTTTACGCACTTGAGCGCGGTCATTGCCCGATGGCTTGCCCGCCAGATTGGCCTTTAAGCCGGCCAACCAATCAGTAAACCGCGCCTCGCCCATATGCTCGAGCAAGGCGGCAAACAGCGCGATATTGTAAGGATGCTGGCCCGAGCGCAGACATATGCGCCCGCGAAATTGCGGGTCGGCCAAATCGGCAAAAGATAAATCGGTCTCCGGCACCCGGCTGCGCGAGACATAAGCCACACGCGCCCGCCAGGTCAGGCCGAACCATGTATCATCCCTGCCGCGCGCGCGCGCCGGAATATGCCGCGTCAAAATCGCCGAGCGCACCGGTTGCGCCACTTCTCGGGCGGCATGGAGGCGTCCAATATCAACCGTTAAAATGACATCGGCAGGCGAGCGCTTGCCCTCGGTTTTCACGCGCTCAATCAGACCTTTTTTGGCGAATATGACTTTGACTTGAATGCCCGTCTCGGCGGTGAATTGCGCGAAAAGCGGTTCGACCAAAAACGGTTGGCGATAGGAATAGACATTAACGACTTGGATTTTTTGCCCAGTTTCTTGGGCCGTGCTGGTGCTATATCCAAAGCTCACAAGTAAGCTGACAAAAAGAGCCGCCGCAGGGAGGCTAAAAAACGCCGATAAGGCAATGGGACGAAAGCGCATGGGATATCCTGCAAATGCGAATGATTATCATTTGCGTTCTAAGCCGTGCCTGCGCTTATGTCAACTAGGGCTTGTCAACCACGGCCATCAACTAGGGCGGGTCGCCGATGGAGGCCGTCGGAGCGGTCCGCTGGATTAGTCTTGGTTGCGGATTAAATCCATCATTGGCAGCAGACGCAAATAGCTGGCTGGAAACAGGCGGCGAATCCAATCCACCACATGGGCATCAGGGCCGATAAGAATGCGCGCCTTGTTTTTTCGAATGCCCTTCATAATCACTTTGGCCGCGCCATCGGGCTGCGTCATGGTGAATTGGGCGAAACGCTGAATCGCTTCCTCGCGCTCGGCCTCGGCTTCGGGGCCTTGCTGCACCCGCGCATGGCGCACAATATTTGTATTAATGCCGCCCGGGTGAATGGTCGAGACGCCAATATCCGAGCCGCGCATTTCATGGCGCAGGGCTTCGGTAAAACCCAATACGGCGAATTTTGAGGCATTATATGCGGCTTGGGTCGGCACCCCAATCAGGCCGAAAATCGAGGATATATTGGCTACATGACCGCTGCCCTTAGTGATGAAATGCGGCAGAAAGGCTTGCGTGCCATTCACCACACCCCAGAAATTAATATCCATCAGCCATTTGCAATCATCGACACTCATCTCAGAGACCGGCGCGCCGAATGCGACGCCGGCATTATTCAAAATCAGGTCGGCACCGCCAAAGTCTTTTTCAACGCGCGCGGCCAGGTCAAACATGGCATCGCGATCGGACACATCGACCATAAAGCTCTCCATACGGCCATCCGAATCGGCGGCATTAATGGCGGCTTTGGTGTCGGCCAACATGTCTTGGCGCAAATCAGTGCCGATAATTGTGGCGCCTTGCGCGGCCATGGCGTGGGCGCAGGCCGCTCCAATGCCGCTGCCGGCACCGGTGATGACACAGACTTTATCTTTAAATTGAAGCATAAAATTCTCCCTGACGGCGCTTATCATTGTCGAGTTGCTGAAAAAAAGCCAGCAAAAAGCCCCGCCCATCGCGTCGGATGAACGGGGCGGAATGCGAGAGGCTTTAGCGCGCGACTTTTTTCTTACGTCGGCGTTCCAGCGGCTGATAGGCTTGTGCCGCATGGGTTGTGCAATAAGGGCTGCCGCTTTTGGCGCGCGCCCCACAGAAATGAAACTCGGTCGTGCCCGGGTCCCCAATCGGCCATTTGCATGTATGCTCGGTCAGATGCAAGACGCTGGCACGTTCCTCAGGGCTTAAAATCGGTTCCGGCACGACTTGGTCTTTAATATCATCCAACTCAGTGGCTCGAAAACGCTGGCTGCCCGATAATGAGGGCGTTGACGGGCGCGCCCGTCCTGAACCGGCCGAAATCCGTGCCGTTGAGACCCGCGCCGGGGTTGCCCGACCGGAAAGCCCCAGCCGATGCACTTTGCCGATAACCGCATTACGGGTCACACCACCCATTTTGCGGGCAATCTGACTGGCAGATAGGCCGTCAGTCCATAATTGTTTAAGCATTTCAACACGTTCGTCAGTCCATGCCATGATTTGCACCCTCCGAAATCAGTTCATCTTCAATTTTTTCACCACATCTAGTGGCGTTACATTTATTTTCTACTAAATATAGTAGGAAAAGGGAAAGGCTGATTCGTCCTTATCCACATGATTCGAATCGTCGCCGCGACGATATTTGCCTTGAACCTGTCCATGATTGGCCTATTGTCTGCGTCATGGAACAAGCAGACTCACCGCAAAACACCGCCCCCGCCACCAACTCAGTTACCAAATCAGAGTCCGGTGCGCCCGCCGCCAGCGCCTATCCGGCCTTGGGTGTGCGCCAATTTGGCCGCTTTAACTGGCTGGGTCTATGGACGCTTTATAAAAAAGAAGTGCGCCGCTTCACGAAAGTGTGGATGCAAACGCTGATGGCGCCAATTGTCACCACTTTGCTGTTTTTGGCGATTTTCTCGCTGGCTTTGGCCGGTTTGCGCCCCGATATTAATGGTGTGCCGTTTATTAATTTCCTCGCGCCCGGACTGATTATGATGTCGATTGTGCAAAATGCCTTTGCCAATAGCTCATCCTCGCTGCTGGTCGCCAAAGTGCAGGGCAATGTCGTGGATTTTCTGATGCCGCCGCTATCGCCGCTGGAATTGAATATCGGCATTACTTTTGGCGGGCTGACGCGCGGGCTGTTTGTCGGCATTGGCACATTTACGGCCATGTCGTTTTTTGTTGATTTCACCGTGCACAGTTTTTTCGCGGCCTTGTTTTATGCCTGTATCGCCTCGCTTTTACTCGGCCAAATTGGCCTGTTGGGCGGTATTTGGGCCGATAAATTCGACCATTTGGCGACGATTTCCAATTTCATCATCACGCCGCTGGCCTTTTTATCCGGCACATTTTACTCGGTCACCCAATTGCCAGAATTTGCCTATAATGTGACGCAATATAATCCGTTCTTTTACATGATTGACGGGTTTCGCTATGCGCTGACCGGCCATGCGGAAGGCTCGCTTTTATTCGGCGCGGGCATGCTTATCGGCCTGACGCTTATCGGCTCGGCCATGTGCCAATTTGTTTTGGCGCGCGGCTGGCGCCTGAAAAGCTAAACTGCAAAGCTAAAAACAGCCACCCCCTTGCCAAAAAACCCGCTTTTAGGGTAAAAATCGTCCTCAGCAAGCCGCCTTCGCTGAATGGCGGCTTTTTCTATTGACCCGCCTGATGATAGGCGGCGAGCAGGAGAGTGACATGAGCACCGGTAACAGCCATATCATGCCGACCTATAATCGCGCCGCCTTGCGGTTTGTGCGCGGCCAAGGCGCGTGGCTGGAAACCGAGAGCGGCGAGAAATATCTCGATTTCGGCTCGGGCGTGGCGGTCAACACGCTGGGTCACGCGCATCCCCAGCTTAATGCCGCGCTGCACGCGCAGTCGGAAAAGCTGTGGCATGTCTCCAATCTCTATCACATTCCCGAACAGGAAAAATTGGCCGATGCGCTATGCGATGCCAGTTTTGCCGATTTGGTGTTTTTCACAAATTCCGGTGCCGAAGCGGCTGAGGGCATGATTAAGGCCATGCGGAAATATCATGCGGCGAAGGGCGCGCCCGAAAAAGTGACGCTTATCGGTTTCGACGGGGCCTTTCATGGCCGCACTCTGGCGGCTTTGGCAGCGGCCGGCAATCAAGCCTATCTCGAAGGATTTGGGCCGGCGCCCGGCGGTTTTGTGCAATGCCCCGAGCTGACTTTGGCGGCGGTGGAAAGCCTGATGGATGACACCATTGCGGGCATTCTCATTGAGCCGGTGCAGGGCGAGGGCGGGGTGCGTGACGTCGGCACAGATTTTCTGCGCGGCTTGCGCGCATTATGCGACCGGCATGATATTTTATTGGGCTTCGACGAAGTGCAATGCGGCATTGGCCGGACCGGCAAATTATTTGCCCATGAATGGGCCGAGGTGACGCCGGATGTGATGGCCATTGCCAAGGGCATTGGCGGCGGGTTTCCGCTCGGCGCGGTGATGACGACACAAGAAGTCGGCCAGGTCATGCAGCCCGGCACGCATGGCTCCACCTATGGCGGCAATCCGCTGGCCTGCGCGGTTGGCGCGGCGGTGATGGCGGCGGTGAATGATGACGCTTTCCTCACCCATGTGCAGGATATGGCGATTTATTTCCGCCAGCATTTGGCGCGGCTGCTGGAAGAAAATAGCGACATGTTTGAAGATGTGCGCGGGCGCGGCCTGATGGTCGGGCTGAAATGCAAGCGGCCCAATATGGATTTGGTCGTCGCTTTAAGGGATGAAAAAATGCTGAGCATTGGGGCGGGCGATAATGTGCTGCGTATTTTGCCGCCGCTCAATGTGACGCAAGACGAGATTAACATCGCCGTGACGGCCATAGAAACAGCCTGCGCCAAATTGCGGGCAGGAGAGTAAGCCATGAGTTTGGCAGACCATCAGAGCCATTTTCTCGACCTTGCCGATTTGCCCGATGGCAAATTGCGCGCCTTGCTGGATGCTGCCCATAAGCGCAAAGCCGCGCGCGCCGGTAAACCAAAAGGCACACTGGATGATGATGCGCCGCTGGCCGGTTATTTATTGGCGATGATTTTTGAAAAACCCTCGACCCGCACAAGGCTGTCTTTTGATGTGGGCATGCGCCAGCTTGGCGGCCAGACGGTGATATTAAACCAAAGCGATATGCAATTGGGACGCGGCGAGAGCATTGCCGATACGGCAGAGGTCATATCGCGTTTTGCCGATTTAGCCATGCTGCGTACCGGCCCGCATGAAACGCTGAGCGAGCTGGCCACCCATGCCCATGTGCCGGTGATTAACGGGCTGACAGCCTATAGCCATCCTTGCCAAATCGTCGCTGACCTGATGACTTTTGAAGAACATAAGGGCGCATTGGCAGGGCAGAAATTGGCCTGGCTGGGCGATGGCAATAATGTTGCCCTGTCTTTTGTGCATGCCGCCGCGCAATTGGATTTTGAATTGGCGCTGGCGACACCGGCTGATTTTTCGATTGCGGATGCGGAGATTAAAGCGGCGCAGGCCAAGGGCGCAAAAATCACGCTTTGCGAAACCGCCGCGCAAGCCGCCGATCATGCCGCCGCGCTGGTGACGGATTGCTGGGTGTCGATGAGCGATGACCCGGCTGAGGCGCAAAAGCGGGCCGCCGCTTTTGGCCCGTATCAAGTAACGCAAGATTTAATGAAGAGGGGCGATGCGCCGATATTCATGCATTGCCTGCCCGCCTATCGCGGCAGTGAGGTAACGGCTGAGGTGATTGATGGTGCGGCATCGATTATTTTTGACGAAGCTGAAAACCGCGCCCATGCCCAAAAAGCTATCATGCTGCATTGCATGGGGGCCGCGCCGGAAATGTCATTATGAGCGCGTTAAAAAATTATGCCTTGCCGTTTCGTATTGAAGGGCAAAACGTCAATGGGCGCGCCGTCAAGCTGAACAGTCTCGCCTCTGATGTGCTGTTGCGCCATGATTATCCCGAAGCTGTCAGCCGCCTGCTGGGCGAGGCTTTGGTGCTGGCATCCATGCTGGGCACAATGTTGAAATTTGACGGACGGTTTATTTTGCAATTGCAAGGCAATGGCCCGATTTCCATGTTGATGGCCGATTATACGCCGGAAGAAAACGGCCTTGGCGGGTTGCGCGGCTTCGCGCAATTTGACGAGGCGGCGCTGGCGACCGCCTTGAAAGCGGGCAAGCCGCCCATGGCCTTATTGGGCGATAAGGCGCATATGGCCTTCACCGTTGACCAAGGCGCGGATATGGAACGCTATCAGGGCATTGTGCCGCTTGAGGGCGACACGCTGGCCGATGCGGCATTGGGATATTTTGAACGCTCCGAGCAAATCGGCACGGCGTTAAAACTGGCGGCGGCGCCGCTTTTATTGCCCGGCGGCAAAACCGAATGGCGCGCCGGTGGCATTGTTGTGCAGCAAATGGCGGCGACCGGCGGCGTGGTGGATATTGAAACCCCGCCCGAGGGCGACCCTGAGCGCGTTGATGATGATTGGAATCGCTTGGAAATCCTGTTGCAGACCACTGAGGATAGCGAATTATTGGACAGCGATGTGAGCGGCGAGGCCTTGGCGTTTCGCTTGTTTCATGAAGATGGGGTGCGGGTGTTTGAGCCGCGCGCCCTGACATTTGCCTGCCCGTGCACCCGCCAACGCGTGTTGAACATGCTGGCCGGATTGTCTGAAAACGACCGCACGGAAATGCAGGCGCAAGATAATGTTGAAGTGCGCTGCGAGTTTTGTAATGAAAATTATGTATTCGAGCCCACCGAGGCGTTTTCCGCCGTATAAATGAGATGAGGCGTTTTCCGCCGTATAATTCAAGCGACTGGTTTAGGTCGCCGGACGCGTTATATTTAACACAGAGTTTGAGTGTCATTTTGCGTAAAGGGTGCCGGTAGAGGCAGCATGAAACAGTTTTTGAACAAATTGGGAGCATGGATGCGCGCGCAATCCCATAAATTGCGTCCGGCTTTGGGCGGCAGGCTAAGGAAAATAGCCATGCCCCTGCTCGTTTTAATGGGCGGGTTTTTTGGCTTTTCCATGCTGGTGGCCACCAAGCCGCAAACCAAACCTGCCGAAAATAGCGAAATTGTCTGGTCGGTGGCGGCGCAAAAAGTCGCCTATGGCGTATATCAGCCGCGCATTTCTGCCTTTGGGGAATTAAGGCCGCGCCGCGAAGTGAATTTGCGCGCTTTGGTATCGGGCGAGGTGATTGCCACCAGTGCCGGTTTTGAGGATGGCGCGCGCGTCGCCAAGGGCGATGTGCTGCTGGAGATTGACCCGTTTACCTATGAAAACCAATTGGCCGATGCGCGCGCGCAACTCAAAGGCGCGAAAGCGGTGCTGAAAGAACGCCAAGCGTCGGCCAAATTGGCGCGTCAAGAAAAAGCCCGCGCTCAGAAATTATTTAAAAAAGGCACGGTGTCGCAAAAGACAGTGGACGATAAAACCACCGATGCGACGATTAAAGCGGCGCGCGCCGAGCAGCAACAATCGGCGGTGGACCGCATAAATGTGCAGGTGAAAAAAGCCAAACGCGATTTGGCCAATACCAAAGTTGTTGCCCCGTTTAGCGGTTTTCTGGCCAATATCACGGCGCGCGAGGGCCGGGTGCTGAACCCGAATGACCAAGTCGGCATGCTGCTTGATAGCGATAATTTTGATGTCGTGTTTAATTTATCCGACGCTGAATATGGTCGCTTTCTTGAGCGCAATAGCGAAGTGATTGGCCGTCCGGTGAATATTGTCTGGCAGCTGGGCGGTGAGCGGATTGAATTGCGCGCCGAGATTGAGCGGGTCGGGGCGCAAATCAGCCAAGCGACACGCGGCGTTGATGTTTATGCGCGGGTGACCGGCAAGCTGCCCTCTAATTTACGCGGCGGGGCATTTGTGACGGTTGAATTGCTGGCCCAGCCCGTGCCCGATGTGATGGCGATTTCCAAAAATGCGCTTTATGGCGGCAATATGGTTTATCTGGTTGAGAACGGGCGCTTGGCTCGCAAAACGCTTGATGATTTCATTGATGATGGGGCGCAGGTTCTGCTCAGAAGCGGTCTCTCTATCGGTGATATGGTGCTGATGACGCGCTTTAATGAGGCCGCGCCGGGTGTTGCGGTGAAAGTAGTGGAGCAGCCTTAAATGAACCCGATGCGCGCCATTGTTGAGCTGTTTTCGCGGCATCGCAATGCCGCCAATCTGCTTTTTATCTCGATGATTATGTTCGGTTTTTTCGGCCTGTCGGGATTGAACACGCAGTTTTTCCCGACCACGGAAATTAAAATCGTCAATATTAATGTGCCTTGGCCGGGCGCGACGGCGCAGGATGTCGATAAAAATATCGTCGCGACAATCCAGCCGGAAGTGCGCTTTATCGATGGCGTGAAGGAATTTAAATCCACCTCGCGCACCGGCTTTGCCGCCATTACGGTCGAGTTTTATCCCGAGGCCGATATTCAAAAAGCCGTCGGCGATGTCGAGGCGGCGGTGAATGCGGTCACCACCTTGCCCAAGGACGCGGAAAAACCGATTATTTCGCAGACCACTTTTTTTGAACCGGTTGTCTCAGTGCTGCTTTCCGGCCCGTTTGAGGAACGCGCTTTGCGCGCCTATGCCAAGCAATTGCGCGACGGCTTGCTGAATGTCGGCATTGATAAAGTCGTGATGAACGGCTTTCGCGACGAAGAAATTTGGGTCGAAGCGCAGGCCGCACAATTGCGCCGCTATAATATGACGGCGCAAGATATTGCCGATAAGCTGGCCGGCTCATCGCTGGATGTGCCGGGCGGTATTTTGCGCGGCGAGGTTGAACGCCAAGTGCGCGCCGTCGGCTTGGCACAAACCGCCAGCGATGTGCGCGAGATTAGCCTTCTCAGTTCAGCCGATGGCCGCCAAATTAAGGTCGGTGATGTGGCGCGGGTTTATGAGACATTTGATGCCAATGCGGTCGAGGGCTGGCGGGGCGAAGATCGCGCCATTCGCCTGACCATGCAGCGCACGAAAAACGGCGATGCGCTGGAAATGACCGATGCGGTGCGCGCCTATATTGCCGAGACGCTGCCCTCTTTGCCGCCGACATTGAAAGTCGAAATTTTTGATGTGAATGCCGATAAGATTCGCCAGCGCATTAATGTGCTGCTGATTAACGGGCTGGGCGGCATGTTTTTGGTGTTGTGCATTTTGTTTCTTTTCCTCAATGGCCGCATTGCCTTTTGGGTGGCGGCGGGCATTCCCGCTTCCTTAATGGCGACTTTCGGCGTCATGTTATATCTCGGCATGACGATTAACATGCTGTCGCTTTTCGCGCTGATTATGACCATTGGGATTATTGTCGATGATGCGATTGTGGTGGGTGAACATTCGGCTACGCTGACCGAGCGTGGGGCTGATGCCCAAACCGCCGCCGAGGGCGGAGCCTTGCGTATGATGCTGCCGATAACGGCGGCTGCGCTGACCACTTTGGCAGCGTTTATTCCCATGCTGCTTATCACCGGTGTGATGGGGCAATTTGTGCGCGCCATTCCGCTGGTATTATTCAGCGTTTTGGTGGCAAGCCTGATTGAATGTTTTTTCGTATTGCCCGGTCATTTGAGCCATGCGCTGAAAAAACCGCGCAAAGAGCGGCGCGGCATCCGCAAGGCGTTTCTCGACCGGTTTGAGCATTTTCGCGCCAATCGCTTTAAGCGTTTTGTGACCGCGGTTTATGATAATCGCTACACAACGGCGGCGGCGGGCCTCGCAATATTGATTATTTGCGTCGGCCTGTTGGCCGGCGGGCGTGTGCCGTTCCGCTTCTTCCCATCGCCCGAGGGCGAGGTGGTGAATGCTTATGTGTTTTTCCAGCCCGGCACCAAACGCGCCGAAACGCATAAAAACACCAAGCTGATTGAAAAGGCGCTTTATGACGCCGAGGCCAAGCTGCTGGCCCAAGCCGGGCCTGAGGCTGAGGAAAAATTGATTTCCGTCATCTTTACGCAAATCGGGCGCACCGGCACATCAACCGGAGAAGAACGCGCCCTTATCACAGCCGAACTGACAGCCAGCGAGGCGCGCAGCATTCGCACCAAAGACATTGTCAAACAATGGGAAGATTTAGTGCCCGATATTGCGGGGCTGCGTTATGTGTTCATCCGCGAACAACGCGGTGGCCCGCCCGGGCGCGATATTGATATTCGTCTGGCCAATGCCGATCCGGAAACATTGAAAAAAGCCGCCTTGGAAGTGCGCCAGAAGCTGCAAGAATATGACGGCATTTCGCGCGCGCGCGATAATTTATTTTATAATAAGCAAGAATTATTGCTGGAAGTGAACCGCCAAGGCGCGGCTTTGGGCTTCACCAATGCCATGGTCGGCAATCTGACCCGCGCCAATTTGGAAGGCGCGATTGCTAAACGTTTTGCCCGCGGTGATGAGGAAGTCACTTTGCGCGTCTTGCAACCGCGAGATGGCTCAAGCCCCAAACAATTGGCTGATATTGACCTGCCCGTGCCGGGCAGCATGACGGCCAATGGCACCCCGCGCTATGTGCCGCTCACGGCGGTGGTGGATATTATCGAAAAACCCGGCTTTGATTCCGTGCGCCGCACCGATGGCCAAGTCGCGGTATCGGTGATTGCCGATTATGATGATGATGCGGGCGACCCGAATGATGTGCTGCAAGACATGGCCGCGACGACGCTGCCGCAAGTGGCGGCGAAATATAATATCAGCTTCAGTTTTGGCGGTCGCAATCAAGAGCAAGCCGAAACAATGGGCGGCTTGCGGGTCGGTGCAGTGGTCGGCCTGTCCCTGATTTATATTGTTTTGGCGTTTGTTTTCGCCAGCTATTCGCGCCCGATTATCATTATGTCGGTCATCCCCTTTGGCCTTATCGGCATGGTGACGGGGCATTATGTGCAAGGTTTTGACCTGACCTTTTTGAGCCTTGTCGGGCTGTTGGGCCTGTCGGGCATATTGGTCAATAATTCGATTATTCTCATCAGCCGCATTGATGAGCGCCAAGGCGAGGGCGAGGATTTACGCACAGCCGTGATTAACGGCATTTGCGACCGTTTGCGCGCCGTTACGCTTACCTCACTGACAACGGTTTTGGGGCTGGCACCGCTCTTATTCGAAACCAGCGTGCAGGCGCAATTCTTGCTGCCCATGGTCATTACCATTGCTTGGGGGCTGGGCTTTGCCAGCCTGATTGTGCTGTTCTTAGTGCCCAGCGTTTTGGGTATTCAAGAGGATATTCGCAATCTGGTGGGGCGGTGGCGCGGCACACCGCAAGAGCCGATTAGCTATCAGCCCTCAGCGACGCCAAAAGCTGGGCGCGAATAAAACCAACACGGTCAAAAATTCAAGCCGCCCCAAAAGCATGCCGAAAGCCAGCACCCATTTGGCTTGATTGGGCAGACCGGCATAAGTGCCTGAAGGGCCAATTTCGGGGCCGAGGCCCGGGCCGACATTGGCAATGGCGGCGGCGGCGGCCGATAATGCGGTGAGCGGGTCAAGCCCCATCAGGCTCAGCGATGTGGCCACGGCGGAAAATGTCAGAATAAATATTAGCACAAAAGCCACCACTGAATTGGCGACTTCATCGTCGAGCAAGCGGCCATTATAGCGAATGACAAAAACCCCATTGGGGCGGGTCAATTGGCGGATATAGCGCCAGCCTGTTTTCACCACCACTTGCAGGCGAAAGATTTTTAACCCGCATGCGGTTGACCCGGCGCAACCGCCGATAAAGGTCAAAATGAAAAACATTGAAATGGCGAATGGCCCCCATGCGCTGTAATCGGCGGTGGCATAGCCCGTGCCGGTCAAAATCGAAGTGGTGTTAAAGGCGGCGGATAACAGAGCCGCACTGGCGCTGTCGCCGGTCATGGCCAATTGATAAATCCACATCATGCCCGCCGCCGCCAAAGCCAATAAGAAGAAAGTGCGGATTTGTTCGTCGCGCACAAATTTATCAAATTTGCGATTGACCAATTGCAGATAGGCGACAAAGGGCACGGCGGAGACCAGCATAAAAAATATCGCCACCATAGCCACCGGCGCGCCAAATGCGCCAAGGCTGTCATTGCGGGTTGAAAAGCCGCCCGTCGCAATTGTCGTCATGGCGTGGGCAATGGCGTCAAATACCTCCATACCGGCCGCCAGATAAGACAACATGCAGGCCAATGTAATGCCGAAATAAAGCCGCGTAATGGAACCGGCAATCTGCGCGGTGCGCGGCAGGATTTTTTCCGATGTGTCGGAGCTTTCAAGGCGAAATAATTGCATGCCGCCAATATTCAGCATGGGCAGAACCGATATTGCCATAACAATAATGCCAATGCCGCCAAACCATTGCAAAAGCGCGCGCCATAATAAAATGCCGGGCGGGGCGCCGTCCAAATTGGTTATCACAGTGGCACCGGTGGTGGTGAGGCCCGACATGGCCTCAAAAAACGCATCCGTATAGCTCATATCCAATTCGCCAAAGGCAAAGGGCAAAGCGGCGAAACCGGTCAGGGCCAGCCATGACAGGCTGGTCAGGGTGAAGGCTTGTTTGACTGAAAGCGGCGGCAATTTTCCGCGATTGGTCAGGATAAGCGCACCGGCGATAAAGCCGGTGACCAGCGAACAGCCGATGAAAACCTGCCAATCGCTATGGCCGCTGGTCGCATTAATGGTTGCGGGCAATAACATGCCGCCCGAAACAGCCGCCAGCAGCAGGCCAATAATAAAGAATATGGTTCGATTATCGCTCATGGATTAATTTATGTTCCCGCATTCATGCGGGCTGTCCAGCGAAAAGGCGGGCACTTCAATGTCAAAACACTCACCCTCTTGTGTCACCATGCCATAACTCCCCAACATAAAACCTGATGCGGTGGAGAGCGGCGTGCCCGAGGAATAGGAGAATGTGCCGCCGGGTTTGAGGGTTGGTTGCTCGCCCACCACGCCCTCGCCGCGCACTTCCTGCAAGCGGCCTTGGGCGTCGGTGATTTGCCAATGGCGGGTCAATAATTGCACCGTCTCATGGCCCATATTTTCAATGGTGATGCGATAGGCCCAGACAAAATAAGCCTCATCCGGATCGCTGTCGCTGTCCAGAAAACGGGTTTCTACTGAAACCGAAATATCGCGCGTCACCGCTTTTTGCATGCCGCTTTTATCCCTTGCCTGCTCACGGACTGCTCTCGCCAGCTTTAGTCTAACCCAATTTGGCCAAGGCTTGCTCAAAATCATTTTGCAAATCATCGCCATCCTCAAGCCCGACCGAAACGCGCAATGTGCCGCCGGTAATGGCCAGCTCGGCCTTGGCCGCGTCGCTCAATTTTGAGTGGGTGGTGGTGGCCGGATGGGTAATGAGGGTTTTCGCATCGCCCAGATTATTGGAGATAAGCGCAATCTCAAGCCCATTGGCCAGCTTAAACGCATCGGCTTTGCCGCCCTTTAGATTAAAGGCGATAAGGTTTGAGCCACGGGTCATTTGCTTTTGCGCCAGTGCATATTGCGGATGGTTTTTATCATGCGGATAATAAACCTCCGCGACCTGCTCATGCGCCACCAGCATTTGCGTCAATTTTTCGGCATTATTGCAATGGGCATCGACCCGCAATTGCAAAGTCTCCAGCGCTTTCAACATCACCCAAGCATTAAACGGCGCGAGGCTGGGGCCGGTTTGGCGCATAAAAACCGCCAACCGGTCTTGGATATAATCCTGACGGCCCAAAATAATGCCGCCAAGGCACCGGCCTTGCCCGTCAATATGTTTGGTCGCGGAATAAATCGTGATGTCCGCGCCCAAGGTCAGCGGCTTTTGCAAAACCGGCGTCGCAAACACATTATCGACAACCAATTGCGCGCCATGATTATGGGCAATATCGGCCACCGCCTGAATGTCGATGATTTCCAGCAGCGGATTGGACGGGGTTTCCAAAAACAGGATTTTGGTTTCCGGTCGCAGCGCGGCTTGCCACGCCTCAAGGTCGCGCCCATCTACCAAAGTGCAGGCGACGCCAAAGCGCGGCATGAGTGTTTCCACCACATAGCGGCACGAGCCGAATAGCGCGCGCGCGGCGACAATATGGTCTCCGGCCTCAAGCTGGCTCATCATGCATGCGGTCACGGCGGCCATGCCGGTGGCGGTGGCGCGCGCATCCTCTGCGCCCTCTAGCGCCATCATGCGTTCTTCAAAAGCGCGCACGGTCGGATTGCCGAAACGCGAATAAATAAAGCCGTCTTCTTCTTCGTTAAAACGCGCCTCGGCTTGCTCGGCACTGTCATAAACATAGCCCGAAGTGAGATAAAGCGCCTCTGCGGTCTCACCAAAAGGCGCGCGCATCCTCTGCGCCCTCTAGCGCCATCATGCGTTCTTCAAAAGCGCGCACGGTCGGATTGCCGAAACGCGAATAAA
>Ga0181418_1000267_pt1 | contig 17422 bp, 6 predicted proteins | sample 41SPOviralmetaG_FD_130143 | JGI IMG/M metagenome (GOLD analysis project Ga0181418, IMG submission 130143) | Marine viral communities from the oligotrophic San Pedro Time Series (SPOT) site, San Pedro Channel, CA, USA - 41 SPOT_SRF_2013-03-13 | ecosystem: Environmental > Aquatic > Marine > Strait...
CCATTCACGCCGCTATCGCTATCAACTTGTTTAACCTCAATAGTAAACCCGTTGAAGAAGAAATCAATCCATTGGTGCAAGAAACGCAAATCTCATGGTTGAAGGTCAAACTACCTATGAAATGACAATGGAAATTGGAGTTGAAGACCCATTGTTTTATCACAAAATGCGTACAGGAACGGAGTTTAGCGTCAACGGAGAAGGTAATTCGACTACCAACCAAATCCGTATTATTTTTGAAAAGAACCTCACTGGTGAAAAAATGGTGATGTTAATTGACGATTATTACATTATTGAAGCACCTCTTCAAATTCCCGAAGACAAGGGTGTGGTTAAATCAACACTCAAGATTATGCCAAAATCAATCAAGGTTATAGCAAGTGACGCAGTGCCGAAGTATTGAGGTGAAAATATGAAGCAATCACTACAAAAGTATCGCCGCCTCGGACCAGTTGGTTATGCTAAGTGGGCGATTAAAGCAAACGGTCTTGACATAGTGGAAACAGACATTGACTGTTCTTCTAACCACACCATTCACGCCGCTATCGCTATCAACTTGTTTAACCTCAATAGTAAACCCGTTGAAGAAGAAATCAATCCATTGGTGCAAGAAGACTCACCATCCCCTTTCATCGTTGATGAAGTACAATACGATTCCCTAACCGTCGCTGAACTGCGAGAACTATGCAAAGAACGAGGCTTGCCCGTTTACGGTACAAAAGCCGAGATAGTTCTCCGACTTAAGCAAAACGACGAGGGTGTGACTGACGGCCCTACCGAAGAGGTAGCCCCCGAAGAAACGCCGGATGCCCCCACCGAAGAGGTGGCTGTAGCCAATGGAAGTGCAATAGATGACCAAACAACAAGTAGTGATGAACAAGAGCCTATTATTGAAGAATGACGATGTGACCAAGCACAAGATTCGGGTTGACCCCGATGACGAAAGTGCAATCATCGAAGTTTGGGTTCGTGAAATCTCTTTCCTTGACATTCAAGCCGCCGCTCAAGAAATGTTCCTCGTAGCAAACGGGGATGTAGCATTGAATTTGAAAGGCTACTGGCAATTTGCATTTACCCATTGGGTCACTAAAACCAATCCATCCTTGACTACAGAAGAAATGCTGTCACTCAAGGGCTATGTCGGTGAGCAACTCTCGAAAGTGCTACCGCAACCTAACGACATGGCGGAGGCTTTGCAAGGGGGGTTTACGAAGCCGACAAAGTGAGGGTGCAGAAGTTTCTAAGCAAGGATAAAATTGACAGTGAAAGTGATTTAACATCTCAAGTTGAACTTTGGGCTTATACTATCGCTAAACACTACTCAATTTCTTTGCTTGAAGTGTACTCAATGCCACCTCACTTATTCAAGCAATCACTCGTATGGGCGATGGTTGCAACCGAAGAAGAGAAAAAGAAAACCGAACATAGCAAACAACAGGCGAAGGCGGGTGACAGGGAAATGGTAAGTTTGGATTACTCGTTTTTAGATTGGGAGGGTACTGAATGACACTCATCGCCACCCTCGCCTCCATGTCCACGATGGTTAATGCCATCGGGCCAGCCTTTACAGCCATAGGACAAACAGCAATGAAAATGTGGACCGCCCTCAAGCAATTCGTAAGTGACAAATTTATCAAACCACTCAAAGAAAAACTTGGCGAAATCAAAGAGTGGTGGACTGGATTCAAAGAAACTGTTATTGAAAAATGGCAAGGTATCAAAGACTTCATCAATGATAATGTTGTCACCCCCATACAAGAAAAATGGCAGGGTATCAAGGATTTTATCAGTGATAATGTCGTTGACCCGATTAAAGAAAAATGGGGTACACTAAAAGAATGGTTTACTGGTTTCAAAGCAACTGTTATTGAAAAATGGGTGGGGATTAAAAACTTCATCAATGATAATGTAATTGAGCCAATTAAAGATAAATGGAGTGGAATTACAGATACACTTTCCGGTATAAAAAATACCATATTCGGAACATTCACCACAATAAAGAATTTTATTGTTGGTAAGTTGCGTGACATTTGGGATTCTATACCTTCTTTGCCCGAAGTTTTTAGCCTTGATTATTGGGTTGGAGTTGGTACAGGCATAGCCGACTCTCTTAAAACAGGATTATCGGGTATAAAGGATATTATTGCTGATGTTTTTAATATGGATAGTTTAACTGATACATTCGGTAGTATAGTTTCATTTATTGGAGATTCATTTGCTTTGGTAATAGGACCATTAACAGATGGAATAAACAATCTTATTATTGACAACATAAACAGTATTCTTACATACGACCCTTTTGGGCCTATACCAAGTCTTGCTTCCGCAACAGGAATAAGTAAAATCCCTCATCTTGCAAAAGGTGGTATCATCAACAAGCCTACACTCGCTATGATTGGTGAGGATGGGCCGGAGGCGGTCGTTCCCCTAAGCCAGCGCAACAACCCCGGTGGGGCTGGTATGGGCGGCGGTACATACAACATCACCGTCAATGCCGGAGGTATTACAGACCGCACAGACAAGCGAGCATTAGCAAGGGAGATTGGCAACATGATTCAACAAGAACTTGCTCGCAGTATCGGTGGCTCAACCATGCGAGGGCGATACTGATGGTAGTCAATGTCCCTGTTCGTTTGGTTCGTAAAGACGGCGGGTTAATTCCACTTGATGTGACCGAACTGGTACTCGATGTGGACCGTGGTGTAAACGCTCGCTCTACACTATTTGGTGGTGCAAGGCGGTATGCAATGGATTTAAACAGACCAAAAGCGGTTATTTTGTTAAAAGGATATATTGTTGATGACGACTTATCCAGTATCACAGTAGGTCAAACAGCAAGCGGTACAATTGATTTTTCAACACGAAATTTATGGCCTACTGGAACTACTTCATTGGTGGGTGATGGAGTAGGTACTGACCTTACATCTTTAGCAGAATCAATGGCACATAATGACTTTACAAACCCCGACAACCCCGTTTTGACGCTTAGGGCAAGTGATGGTGAAAGTTATGACATTCATTTTATTAAATCAAGCACCGCTCAAGGCTACAACACAGCAAGCAGTGGTAAATATCATGTTTCAATTCATGATAATTCTAACATGAATACCGCCGCTGAAATTGCTAACAATTTGGTTAGCCTCATTAACAGCACCGCTACGGCAGAAAATGTTTTGATAAATAACAGATTTAACGCTTCAGCAGTGGTATCTCCAATTACGGGTGAAACTGCTACTGTTCTCCTTGCTCAAAAAGTAGCAGGTGAAGACGGCAACAAAACTATTTCTTGGGATGCATTTAGTACCCACACACCAGTTATCAACTCGTTTGCCGGTGGTCAAAGCACCAGTGGGAGTTTTACCAGCATGAGTGCCGGTGACAAAGTAGCCCATCTATATGCAATTTTGAACAATTCAAATGATGGTGGGTTCAAGTTTACAACTGCTGAAAAATACGGTAAAGACCCCGCCATAAGAGGTCTTAATGCGGCAAGTAGGTATGCTACAGGGAACAAACACGGTGTACGACAAAAATACGCTGATTATATCGGAGGCATTCAAATTCCTTTCAACTCAACTATCAATAATGATTCGGGTGACAAGTATGTGGCTAAGAATTTTTTTATGCCAACAGGAAGGGTAAAGAGAGCAAAGGATAAACACCCAAATCAAGCCCTACCTGCTTCCACTGAAATTGAAAATACCAATGACTCAACAGAATACTCGTTTATCAAAGGAGCCGTCACAAAAGCCACATTTGTGCAAATGGGCGGCGAGCCAATCTATTCATTCGATATTCAATTCTTACCAATCGACAGCATACTTTGAGGTGTAATTATGGTTGGTATAGGCAGAACAAGCAACGCTTTCTTTTTTGATGGTGTTAGTGATTCTATTCTGCTACCTCAAGGTAATTTTACAAGCGTTGGTCCAGCACGAGATATTCTTGGAAAAACGGGCAGTGGTAGTGATGAATTTACCGCTATCAACTCTTTCATGGATGGTGGTTTTGCTATTGAAGCATGGGTCATTCCCGACTGTGGTGGTGTGATTGCTCATCGTGATAACCAATTCACACTTGAGTTTGGTACAGTCGATACACCCGGCCCAGCCAAATTTACTGTTTTTATTCAAACGCCAAGTGGTACAGAAGTAGTGGTTCTAAGCACCGCTAATTTGACCTCAACTCGGTGGGATGGGGTAGTGTACCCCCCACAAGAAGTTGGGGGCATACACGACACCTACAACCGCTTTTTAGAGGGTAGTAGTGCATTGCATAATGATGCTACCAATCTTAACTTCAAACACCGAGGTTTGTATCATGTTGTAGCGGCTGTAGGAGTCAACACTGTATCACTGTATGTCAACGGTGAAAGAGTGGCATCTCAAAAAATTGGCAATGAAAGTAAAATTGTTGACTCAACTGCCCATGTATATGTCGGTGGAAAGGGTGGGGAGTTCCGTGGTGCTATTGAAGCACTACACTTTAACAGTGAATTTGACAAGGAAATGACTACTGCTACAGTACCAGTCAACAGTAATTCAACAACTGGTATGTACCGCTTTGAAGAACCACTTGACATTGTGAGTGAGTCATACGAGTTCAATGCGTTTACTGCCGCCGCTGATGGTACGACAACCACAATCACCGTAGCCGCCGCTGATGCTCAAGCCCTTATCGCTCGCTTGACCGGTAAACCGTATGACAGCACCAGTGTCACTACTACATTCACAGCCACACCATACAGCATGGGGAACTACAAGGTGACTGATTTTGTCACCACCCCCGGCACAGAAGCCACACTTGCTATACCACATACTCCTTATAATCTTCTCATCAACCCCGGTGCGATTAACCGGAATACGGAAAAACCAAACGCATCTCCGCCGGAAAGGGCAAGAATAGAGTCAATAAATGGCTCGACAGGGGTAATCACTGTAAGCAGTATTCACATTGATTTTATCCTCGGCACTGGTGGTAAGCGTGGTCTTCTTCATTCTCGTACTGCCGATGTTGACAATTACTTTGTTATCATAAATGCTGATTTGTTGATTGACAACGGCACAGGTAGGCCGTACCAACCCCCACACTACGGTAGTCAAATCTTTGATAAAACAGGTCAAATGGTACTTGATGAGAGTGATTTTGCTCAACATGGCTTGGTGTATTCAACACAAATGGCTACAACAGACAACTCACCAAACAATCCGTTTGCTGTCACTTGGCCCGCTACACTTGACACTCTTTACCAAGTGGGTCACAGTGGGCGACACAAGTTCTCACACATCAACGGTCATGAGTACATGCGTCGTTATCCAAGACCATCGTATCTTGGTATCGACCAAATGATGAGTGGTTCGGCAGATATTGTTGAAATGACTTATGAAAGCAATACAAAAGGAGTAGCGGGTTTATTCGCTATGAATGCACTCTCGGATTTCTATGAAGACAGCACACAACTTGCAGTTGCACATTTTAGAAATTCATGTCCCGCAAGTTTTGTAGTGACCAATGGATTACCAGCGAGCAAAGAACAAGCAATCGCTATTGGTGGAACTAACTTTGATTATCGCCCTTTTATGATGAAAGGACCGGTGCCACAGTTTGGTGACATAAATGATGATGCTCGCTTGTATCACCTGCGACCCGAAAGTGTAAGTCGTATTGCACTGCTCAAAGTTCCTACTCTTCAAAGCACCCACAACCTTGCACCGTATGTTGAAATTCATTACAACGCCATTGATTTGACTGGTGTAAGTATGGGTAAAACAACACCTTGCTTGATGATTGAAAAGACTGTACCGAGTGGTAATTTTGTACTTACAGGCTCAACTACGGTACTGGATGTTATCGAAGCAGATTTGGCTGATGCGACAAAAGACACTACAATTTATTCTCCGGGTGGAATTGTATTCTTAGGTGCTAACTCGACACCATCTATTCACCTTGAAGAAACACACAGTTTAGTGGGTGACAATACCGGTGGCTTTGAACTTGACAGTGAAGTTGATTTCAGTCTTTGCCCTGTCAACTATACACCACCTAACGATGCTACAGCACAAGGTAATACAACCCCTCAACACCTCACTGCGTCACACAACAATGGTATTCATGATTCAGCATATCACAAATTATGCATTGAGCCTTTAGCAAGTGACACCGTTCAAACTACCACAAAAACCGGTTTGCAATTTATCAAAGGGGCCGCTGTCACTAATACCGGCACTGGCGTTTTTGATGAAGGCTCCACAAGCGATGCAAGCAATACATACGAAATGTTCGATATTATTGACAATGTAGTGATGCAAACACACGAGTACACGGTTGCAATGTATGTACAACCATCCGACAGGACAAGAGTAAATCAACTGTCAAAGATGCGTACAAACCACACAGAAGGCGAATCGCCCAGTATTGCATCGCTGTTGTTCTTAATGAGCCGTACACGCATTCGTTCGATTAAGGAAGATGAGAACCCGGAAGACAACGATAAAATCATTACAATCACAGCAACGGGTATTGCGGAAGGACTCGCCAATCAAAATGTCAACATCACCGGTAGCGGCTCACCCGATTCGCACATCGTCAAAGAGATTGAGCCTAACGCTCCTGTCGTCACTGTCACGCTTGGTGGACCGGGGCAGGGTGCTGTCAACACCAAGCCTACCAATGACCCCAGCCTACTGATGCGCTTACCGGGTTCAACCCGCCGCAACTGCGCTGTACGAGCCGTTGCTATCAACAGCACTACTGATAGGGTGTACATGTCGGTACAACCACTCAATAACCAATCAACTGATTTGGCTTCATGGGGTACATATTGTTTCCCAAAGGTGGGTCGTATTTATCTCGCAGACGGCGCAAGTGCCGCTTACAGCGAAAAAACTGGTGCTGGTTTTGTATTCATCGTTGATACAGGCAGTGGACCGGGTGCCCAAGAACAAAGGTCGTTTTTGGATGCTAACGGTACAGCGTATGATTCTTTTAATGACTGGTTGAATGCTGTTGGTGCTATCAGTGGGAGTGCTGGATTACACGAGGGTGGGTTCACTGTTTACAACGACCCCCATTTCAATAATGACAATCTTTGTGAAGACGGTAGTACAGTCAATGACCGATTGTTCCAAAGTATGGACACAGTAAATCACGATTATCAACTTGGAACACAATACGCCAGCACTCGTGCAATGGTTGAAATCCCACTTTTTCCTAAGCAATTTTTCATTCAAGAAGAAGATGGTATCTTCCCCGGTCCCGATAACAGCATGAAGATTCACCTTGACGCTACTTACACAGCCCACTCATGGAATCCAACCCCTGTAGGTCGTCGGGCAAATGACATTGCTGTAAGCGACCGCAATGCTCATTCTGCATACGGTTATAATGCAAATAGTGATGCACATATTTCATCGACCACTATTCGTGAAATCAAAATTGAAACCGATTACTTGAATATTTATCCCACTCATCCGAAGATTTTCCCATCGGCTGAAACAGCGGTTAATGACCACAGAAACATGAAAAATGTCATTCGTTATCGCCGTGTATTCCTTTCAAATAATCAATGGGCGATTTATGTCAATGACCCAAGTGCTAACGGATATATCAAAATTCCACGCACTACAACAGGTACAGGGTTTACAGGTTCTATGTCACCTAATTTCTTGAATGACTTAGTTGAAGGTGGAAATATACATGTGGCTGGCGGCTACCGAAACGAAACACTTGTTCCTATTGCTTCGGATGTGACCACACCATCATCCGATTATGAAGGTCGCTCACCTTACTACTACGATAACGCTAACATGCAGACTCAAGGTGGCAACCTCGATTACGGATTGCGGCAATATGTGAGTGCAGTTGAGTTCAAAGAAGGACCACTCACCAATCCCCACGCCCCTCGTATTCAATCAAAAACGGCTACCGCTACCATAACCGATGTATCAATTAACGGTGAAGAAATATCCATCACAGTTGATGATGCCTCTTTGTTTCCCGATGTTCAATGGACTCGCAATTCATCAAATGTAATCACACTCGCAGTAGGTGACCCGCTAATAACCCTTGAAGTTTTACAGAATGTGTTTTCAGCAACATTATCTTCCGGTAGTTCTCTTAGTATTCCTACAATAGAAACTGTAGCAGTTGAACTACTTTACGCTGGTAATTATGATTTTACAAGACCCAATACTTTTGTATGTTATAATATCGGAAATGCGAATTTAATAAATCTTGTAGGGAAGAAAATAAGACTTAACCGAGGAGGTCATGCAGTTGTTGGTGCAACAGACCCGTTTAATACCACCGATACAGAAGAGGCAGTAAGTACATTCCGACCCACTGTTGCGGGTGAAATTTGGACTTACCCGGTGGCTGTCGGTGACATTGGTGGTGCAACTACACTTTCAGTAGCACCTGCTACTGCTACTCTCATGCCGCAAGCAAATACCATAGGTATGAACTTAAGGCCCGGTGATGACATATACCGTGAAGATGGTAGTGATGCTACTATTATAGATTACATAGGTAGGGTGGCATTCTGTGAATCACCCCTTGCTGGTAGTGGACACGCTACAAACACAGTAATCACACTTGAAACTTTTACACTCACCAGTTCAATTACTGCTTCCGATAAAACGGTCACCGTTCCCGACACTACAAGATTGCGTAAGGGGATGGCAATTACTGGTACAGGTATAGCCACTGGTGCGTTTATCGACAGTATCACCGATGCAACTACATTTGAAATGAGTGCTAATGCGGGTGGTAGTGGTACAACTACCCCTACACTTACCTTTGGTGGTAATGCACACGCTATTACCAAGGATGACAAACTTCGTATCAACGCTGGCTCAATCATGGAAACAGACCCCGACATTATTCTCAACCGTAGTTGGTTGTACCCGTATGCTCAAGGTGGCCTACGCAACGGCGATACTGTATGGATGAACATGACAATGAACAACCCCCATGCTGTCGAAGGGTTGTTTGCTAAATCCCGTGGTGTACTTAACGAAAGTCAAGTTTGGAGTGGATTCAATGGTGGGCGAGGTGCTTTGGCTAACCGCCCTCGTGATTCTATTCCGCTTGAAAATTTCTTGATTGGTAATTCGTGTCTTGAAACTGCGAACAACTTTGTTCAACATGTAAACAAAACCATTGAGTTGAACTACGAATCAATGGGACTATCATCATCTCAAGCACCGACTGTTGCTTATCTCGACCCGTACCTTGCTAAGAAAGGACATGCACGAGTTTTGATGTTCGATGTAGCGCACGACCGTGAGTTCATTGCATTCCACGATTTGCACATGCAGGTTCAATCCAGTGCCGCTACACCACATATCGGATTCAGTCGGCATATCGTCACTGCCAGCGGAGTGACAGACCTTGACAAATTCTTGATGAATCAAAACGGTGGTGCGCCACACTACTTTACTACTCAAATAGATGTAGCAAATGGTTTCCCAAGTGAAAATCCATTTATCCGTCGTACTCAACAATCCAAATTTATCGAAAGTGCGTATGTGCATAACATAGGTGGTAATACATCCGAGGATGTAATGAGTACAACATCGGGTGGAGAAAACCCCCAAGTTGCGGCTACCACCTATATCACTCAATCACCCACTACTACTGGTATTGGCACATCAAACAACAACTCACACCTTATGGGTAAAGCCCACGGTCATTATGTACACAGTGGTTTAATGCACGAAAGCACTGGTGATTCTTTCACAATAGCCGACAGTACACTACCCCGCCTTCAACCAGCAGTGGCATCAACATATTGGGCAAATAAATCGCATGTATTATCAAAGAAAATACTTGATGAATTAAGTACACCGCTGGTTCGTGTGTTAAAATTAAGCCGCAGTGCTAATGACCCTGCACAGTATTCACTTCGTGATGCCAGTACAATGATGGACACACCGGATGGTACACGAGCCATCTCCGCATTCCTTTGCTTGAAGGGTATTCGTTCCCAAGCACTCGCACTTGCAGACCATGAAGAAAGTCGATTGCAACATCTTAAGCATTGGACCAATATGGATTTCGTGCGCCGTCTTACCATCGACTGTGGTGAAGTAGGCATCAAAGAAGGTGTCACTGATATTGAAGCCGCTACACGAGAAATTGTTCGTCTTATCAATCAAGGTGGTGCTAAAAATGCATTCACTGGTACTTCTTCTTCCCTAAGCCCGCTCGCTACAGCAGATGCCATAAGTAGCCCAAGAGAAAAATTGTTTAACCGTACCTTAGAACATACTTTGGATATTGGGTCGGCCTTCGACCCTGCTCCGTGGTGGTTTGCTGATGAGGCATTTGACCGACGAAATCGTGGTAGTCACATGGGGTACTTGAGAGCGCACATCGGTCGTGTGGTTGAAGACCTTGATGGTAATGAGGGCTTCTCGATTGTTATTCACTCAACAGTGCCCGGAGCCAGTGGTCGCAATTTCTGTACATGGTTGGACAACAGTAAGGGTCAATCGCAATACAAACCTCAATTCCTTGTTGGACACGGTGGGCGATTCCGAAACTTTTGGTGTCAACCCGACGAAACTACCGGTGAGAACATGCACCCTGCGCCCATGCCTATCAACAAACACGGTAGGCCGTTTGCTCCTATTACCACACTGCGTGAATACACTGTGCAAGAAGAAGCAGATGATGTATTCAGTAGCAATAGTGATTTCAGTGTTAGACAAAATTACAAATCAAATCCTCAAAAGCGAAGCATATCGGCTTTCAATGGTAGCGGTATGATTGCAAACACAATTAACGATGAATCATTCGAGTCACAAAGTCCATCCAAAACTCTTGTTGAGGGGCTTAGAACGGGTACTCAAGCAATTGGTCGAATTAACTTCGGTGGTATGGTTGCCAGTGGGATTCCGGGTTTTGCCCCCGATGCTGGTGTATGGGGTCTTGGTGAACGAGGTAATACAAAATTCGATATTCGGTACTCCGAGGCAACAACAACAGGGGGTACAGCACCTACAGCCATTGCTGATTATTCCGACCATGTGACCGCTTCTCAAATTGAAAATGTAGGTGATTCACAACTGTATGGTTTCCAATTTGAAGACCATCTTGGAAACTCATACGGTGTGCGTTTCATTTACCGAAAAATGGGTGAAACATTCACTAATGATAACACTGCTCTCCCACCCACACTCGACAACGAAATATGTGTGTACTTTGATGACCGAGATGTAGGACAGGGTGGACTTACCATTGGTAATCACATGATTGGGTTTGGTGATGTGACTGGTCGTGTTGACACAACTGGTGACCTTACAGAAGCGTCGTATCGTGGTAATCGCTGGCGTGGTGTACCCGCACCTTCTGTTGGTATTGATGCGAGTGTGACGCTTACTACACTTAAAATGACTGTTGTTTTACACTCACCTTTTGATGCGGGATTTACTGATGCTACTTGTGATTACAATAATGACCCAACGATTACAATGGACTCCACAGCAAAACTCGTAGTAGGTATGGGTGTGAGCGGTACAGACATACCCGGCGGTGCAACCGTTTCATCAATTACCAACGCTACTACATTTGAGTTGAGTGCATCCACAACTGGTGGCTCAAAGACAAATCAAACACTCACATTCAGCACCACTGGTCAATCGGTAGTAGGTAATCATCCCGATGTTCTTGGTTATCTTGGATTCCCAAAAACAAACGGAGTATTCCAAATCAATGATACATTTACTGGAACTGATACCGATGGTATTGTAGGGCACACATTTTCATACACACATCGTTCTGAAAACGGAGTTGGAACGGACAAAACACATACCTTCTATGGAGTCACAGGTGACTCATTTACCTCTTCTCACTCGGTTGCTAACACAGCAGTAGGTACAGCGATTACCAACACAGCAGTAAGCCAACCCGGAACAAACTCAATGCGTGTTTTACTTTCACCACGAATTAACTGGACAACACTCGTGACTGATGAATTGATGGCGGCTGTGACAGCGGCGGCAATCAACCTTGAAAATCCTAATACACCAAACGGTGTATCATTCGACTGTCGAGATATGTACGCCGCTGATGGTAGAACATTCCGTGAATGGGGTGTAGCCGCTGATGCTATCAAAATACGAGCGCACAACCCAATACGAAGGGCTAAACCACTCGCTAAGATGTTTGAGGCTACGCTTCACAAAGATTGGGGCATTCAAGCCGCTCACCTTGAGTACGGTGAATACACCAAGTTGGATTACAATGATGGTGATTGGACCGTCACTACCACTGATACAATAAACAAACCATACAGTGACGCTGAACTTGATAATCACCGTCGTATGGATGTAGGCTACTTACCTTATACGGTGATACAGATACGAAGTAAGGGTCGAGGTTATCACGCTAATACAGCAACGCCTGTATTGGTTGATTCTTCTAACAGACCAGTATCGACTACTGATTGGCGAAAGAACCTCAAGGGTGAGTCCTATACCTCAATTACCGGCGACCATATCTTACCTTCACTCAACAATCCAATTTTAAAGTTTGATTCCTATACCGATATTGGGAATGTGTTTACCACACACCTCAACGCTATTTCTCATGCGATGATACCTGCTGGACAGGAAGGTAGTTCAATTGACGATACAGGTGGTACTGGTCGTGCTAAAGAGCCATCATTCGGTGAAGAAATGATACTTCACTATTCAACTACTGATGGTTTAGCGAAGGGTATAGTTGAATCAATCAATGGTTCGGACTCAACAACTAAATTGACTTATCAAGATGGTTATGGGAATGGTTTGTGGACTACTGCATTTAACGGTAATGTAGCAGATAATTTTGTTCTTACTCGCTTCGCTCAAAGTGATGCGCCCGGATTTGAGGTTGAGTCAATAGGCGGATTCCGTTCACACGGTAGCGTTGACAGTGAGCCTATCATTTACTTCCGTGGTGCGAGGGATAGCATAGACCACAGCATACCGTTGTACTTTGGTGGTGGATTCAGTGGTGTCACGCTTGACATTAACGATGGTACACAAAACGATTACTCACCATTCTATACTCACCCTTACTCCAATGGACCTACCGGTACTGCCGGTATTCAAAACGCCAATGAAATCAGCGGGTCATTCGCTATGGTGGACTGTAATGCACTGCTCGCTTTCTTCCCCGGTACAGCCCTACTCAATCAACACCGAGGCTCAATCAACAGTCCGGTGTCTAACAAGAACAGCATCCTATCGCCCGACCTACGAGGCGGCAACTTGGATGACAACTTTACTTTACTGAATGCGGCGGCTGATGGTGATGTACGAGCAAGATACAGTGCAGGTATTGTTCGCCAACAGCCTGTACCGTTGGTGCTTCGCTTTGCTCATCCTACTGCCCGCTACCACGACAGCCAGCCTATTGTTGATGCAACCTGTGATTACAACAATGATGCTACAATTACAATGGATTCGACAGCACAACTTGTTGTAGGAATGACGGTCACCGGTACAGGTATTCCCGATGGGGCTACAGTAGCATCCATTACCAACGCTACTACATTTGAGTTATCGGTGGCTACTACGGGCGGCTCGGTTTCAAACGGTACTTTAACATTCAATTACATTGAAAACAAAACTACCTACCTTGTCTATGGGCCGGGTCAAGCATTCCCATTCACCGAAGACGACAACTCCAATGCGGCTGTCGAGCCACACCCCGGATATGTCGTCACTACCGGCAACACTTGGAGCAAAGTACCTCACAGCAAGTACCTACCAAATGAAATTACCAACAGTGACAATTTGTACGGCCCACCCGATTCGGCTTACCAAACCGCAAGAAACCGCTATCACTGGCGCACCACGCTCAACTGGTCACCACCGCAGGGTATTCCAAATGTGGGCTACCTACAACAGCGACCCGAACACGGTTCCCACTATGGTGAGGTCTTCACCAACCCAACAAGTGGTAAAATTACCAGTGATAATAAAGGGGATTATTGGAAGGCTCACCCGTACAAACACAGTGCAATTGCCTACTATGGTATTGCTATGAGTGCGGATATGACCTTTCACATGGATGGTGGCTACCACCCCGGCGGTTCGTGGTTGGACAACCAAGTTTCTTTCAACCCGCCAAATCCAAACAGCAACTACCGCTATGCGTTAGAGGCGTGGAACCAAGTCAACGCCACCGCTTATCGTGTATCGGGAGTAATGGGTAAAACCATCCTTGAAGGTGCGAACAGCGAAACTGCACTTAACTTTGACACTGATTATATTGTAGTTGACGGTACACGCTGTCAAAATGGCGAAGAACTGGCGACTATCATCGGTCAAGCAATCAACGAAAACCCCGGTAAAGGCGCACTCAAAGCAATGGGTGGTACATTCCTACCATCTATGGGCAATGCATCTCGACAAGACCGCTACGGTTGGGTTGAAATGACATTTGAAGCGTACACCAATGCCTCAAGTACAGGACCAACTGTTAATGTAGATACGCTAACTGGTAATCTTTATGCTGGGACTTTGGGAACTGCCATTAACTCAAGAAATTACATTCAAGCAAGTATCAGTGGTGCTACTCAAGAAGAATTAGAACAATTACCTATGAGTGGGTGGGTGCGTACACCTACTGGTGGTCGTGACCATACAGTAGGTGGAGGGCATAGTGACCCCTCTTATCATGCTGGACCAACATGGGGATGTTATCATAGCCGAGAAGTATTCAATGACAGTGGTACTTTCAAGGTACGATTTTACCTTGCACCAAATCGCATCGGTGGATTACCCTTACTTGAAGACCGCATGACATGGTACAATAAATGTCAAGGTGCTACTTTGACTTACCCAAGTCCGGGTCACACAATCGACCCAAACCCACCAAGTCAACCCGAACCTATTGAATATCCACTTCCATCTCAATTGTATGTATGGTCAAAGGCTGGTGTTCACCGCTTTAACAACGAAAACGAAACCCCTCGTAGCCACATGACACAGGCGCACTTTGGTGGGCTGGTGGATGCTATTGACCGTACACGCCCTGTAGGAGCCGTAGGATGGGCGGGAGAGCGTTATTCCTACCTTAACTCACTCAAGGTAGATACAAGTACATTCACCAGTTCTTGTGTTTTTAACAGTGGCGATGCCACAGTGACCATGACCTCAACAGCAAATCTCAAAGTTGGTATGTTGGTAATTTCTAAAAACACTCTCAATACCGGTACTTATGTTCGTAGTATCACCAGTAGCACAGCGTTTGAATTAAGTGCTAATGCACTACAAAATGTAACAAAAGCAGTCGATTTCACTACCAATCTTTACGCCGCCGGAAAGGGTGCTTGGCATCCTAAGATGGGCTTCACCCCATACGGCTCATCAGCCTCATGTATGAGTACATTAGGTCACTTACCAAGTTCATACCCAATGTACAACAGCCCCGAATCAAGCCCAAGAGTCAACGGGCAAGAAGCATCGAATACATCATACGATGTTGCTCTCACCACCCCGTACACTTGGAACATAGGTTTGGCTGGAAATGCTTCGTGGTACACCAATTACGACTTTACTGATGTTGAAAGTACAAAGGATATTTTCAGTGCTAAACCAGCACACATGCGTGAAACGGACAATGATACAAACTTTGTTCTCAATCCAAAACTACACCACCAACAGGGTGTATTCAGCCGAGCAATGCTTGTCATTAGCAACGAAAGTGAATTGGCACTTGTAGCCAAGACTGACCGTGACGGTATAACTGCAACCGGTGATTGGTTGTCGGTCGTATCAAAGACTCGTGCTGGTGTAGCCGCCGCCACTGCTATCACATTCGCTGGTACTACACGATGGGATGAACGGTTCCACGATGCTGAACGATACATTGCACCTGCTAACGCTGGTCCAAATGTTGAAGCGTTGATTGCTACAGGAACCGCTACCCCTACTGCTGATGTACCAAACGGTGCTTATGTCTTACACACTGCACTGACCGGTGACCAAGATACCAACTTGTTTAACGCTGAACCTTGTTTTGCTGAAACAGGCGATTTGTTCTTTGACACCGATATTAGCCCCGGTTCCGTTCAACTTGAAGTTGCTACAGATGTATTGCGAAACATCACAAAAGAATTGGAAACAGGTAGTACCGATGCTGAAATTGACAATTACGATTACACTAATGATGACTTTTGGCTTGGTGACACTAACGGCTACAAGTTATCACAGCGTACACCTGCTAAGAATTTCAGTGTTGAACATGTAGTGTGGAAGCGTATGGACGGTGGCAACCTAAGCCTCCCTGCTTCAAACGCACGAGGGTTGGGTGCTGTACCATTTGTCACTCGTGTAGTAGGTAGTAATGCATACACCACTGGTGAAAAACTGTACGGCAACAACCGCTTCACCTTTGAGTCAACGAACAGCGCAATGTTCCCAATCATCCAAGCGCAAGAATTGTCACACCCTCAATTAGCCGCTCGACACCCCGACTTGTTGCGTAATATACTTGAAATTCCAAATGAAGAAATTCAGTTTGAAAGCATCACCGTGTTTGACGATACAGGGCAAGAACACAAAATCGAGGGTGGTTCGCCGTTTGGTACAATCATTCGCACCTTCACTCAACTTTCCGACCGTGGGGCACAGGGATTAGCACCAGCCGTTAGTGGTAGCGGAATAAGCCCCAACCTCAAGATTCGCCTACCGGACCCCGATTCAATACCCGGCAACTTAGTCATTCGTTCCGGCTTTGACCGACTCCAAGCCTATCAAACAGAATCAATGGGTACAGGTGGTATGATGACAAAATCAACTGTTGAGCATTTGTTTAACACTAATTCAGTTAGCCCTAACCTCGGTCCTACCTACAGTGACCACAATTGGGAACACCTCAAGCAAGGTACAGAAAACCCCGAAAGCACAATGTCGGGCTGGCAAAGTTCCACTGGAAATGCACCTCTTGAAACAGCCTATGAATTACACGACCGAACACTGTATTTCCATGTGACGAAGATGGGTAATACCAACACCCACAAGCACCCAGTCATCTATTCTCATGCAGATGGTGTTGTTAATCACGAACTCACAGGTGTGTCTTTTAGTGGCACTACTTTAACAGTGAATACAACTGTAAACTCCGCTGTGTATGATTCGACCTTTGGAAACAAAGAGCGTGTTGGGGAGCGCAGATTCCTTCGCTTGTACAATCCTACCACCGATGAAGGCGGCGTAGCATCTTTTACCGGTATCAGTGGGTCCACATTCACCGGTTGTGTGGGTGATGAAGCATTCAACAAACTCGTTCTTAGCAGTATTACAGCACTGAAAGTAGTTCCATCGTATTACATCCCTGCTGGTAGCACTCGATTCTATGGTTCACGCCGCATTCGTGACCACGCCGAAGTAAGCGGAAACAGCCCCGACATGGCACATACGCATTA
>Ga0181418_1000270_pt1 | contig 17316 bp, 30 predicted proteins | sample 41SPOviralmetaG_FD_130143 | JGI IMG/M metagenome (GOLD analysis project Ga0181418, IMG submission 130143) | Marine viral communities from the oligotrophic San Pedro Time Series (SPOT) site, San Pedro Channel, CA, USA - 41 SPOT_SRF_2013-03-13 | ecosystem: Environmental > Aquatic > Marine > Strait...
GGAAATGCCTGGTGAGTTTAGAGATGTTGATGTTCCTGGTGGAGCTATCAGAGATAACATTACATTCTTACCTTACAAAGAACCTTCAGGAACTTTATATTCTCTACTACAAAACATAGTAGAAGAAGGCAGGCGTTTTGCTAGCATATCTGATATGAAGATATCTGACATGAATAATCAAGCACCTGTAGGTACAACCTTAGCTTTAATGGAAAGAAACCAAAAAGTTATGAGTGCTGTACAAGCTAGACTACACGCTTCAATGAAAAAAGAATTTGATATTTTAGTTGGCATTGTAAGAGACTTTACTGACCCAGCTTATCCATACGAAACAGACGAAGAAGAATTTATAAAAGCAGAAGACTTTGATAACAGAGTAGATGTATTACCTGTATCAGACCCTAATGCTGCAACTATGGCTCAAAGAATTATGCAATATCAAGCTGCTATGCAATTAGCAACAACATCGCCTGATATGTATAACTTACCTGAACTACATAGACAAATGCTTGAAGTATTAGGCATTAACGATGTAGATGATATTATTCCAGATGGAAATGATATTAAGCCAGTAGACCCAGTTACTGCGGTACAGAACTTAATTAATGGCAAGCCAGTAAAAGCTTTTGTTCAGCAAGACCATGAAGCACACATATCTGTAGTAGCTTCAGCTCAACAAAATCCTGAGATTATGAGCACAGTTGAAAGAAGTCCTAACGCACAAGGTATTCTTGCAGCAGCATCAGCATATGTAAATGAACATTTAACTATGAAATATAGAAAAGAAGTTGAAGCTGAAATGGGTGTTGAGTTACCTCCAGAAGGTGAACCTCTACCAGCCGATGTTGAAAAACGAATTTCTAGTCTTGTAGCAGAAGCAGCCAAACGAGTGCTTGGTACATCGCAACAAAGAGCAGAACAAGAAAGAATAGAAGAACAACAACAAGACCCACTAATAATAGCTAAAGAAAGAGAAGTAGCTATTAAAGAACAAGAAGCAATGCGTAGAGCAGAAGAAGGCAAAGCTAGATTACAGCTTGATGCTTCTAAAGCAGCTAATAGAGATGCTATCGAAAGGGAAAGAATTAAGGCTCAAACAGAAATAGCTGGTGCTCAAATAGGGCAGAAAACAGCTAGTGACTTGTTAAAAGCCGACCAACTATCAGATAAAGTAGCTAGAGAAGATTTCATAAAAGGTATTGACATAGCAAAAGATATGCTTGAAGATAGTAAACAGAATGGAAAATGATATCACAGAGCTATCACTATCAGAACATCTGAAGTTAAAGTTGCGTGGTATGATGAATGAACATGCCGACCATATGAGTACAGGAGCTTGTAAAGACTTCTCCGAGTATCAAAAAATGGCAGGTATTGTCGAGGGTTTAGCCCTTGCAGAACGAGAACTTCTGGATTATATGCAGAGGAACTTGGAGAAATAGGAACTCGACTCCTGAAGTCGTGCAAAAAATATGAGTGATAAAGGAAAAATAATGCCTGAACCTGAAAGTGTTAAAACGCCTGAATTAAGCAAAGAAGCTAAAAGTCAACTACCTGTACCTAAAGGTTGGAAGATTTTAATAGCTATGCCTAAAGCAGATGAAAAATCTAAAGGTGGAATTATAAAAGCATCCTCTACTATACAAGATGAAGAAGTCAGCAATATATGTGGCTATGTCTTAAAACTTGGTACTGAATGTTATAAAGACACTAAAAGGTTTCCAACAGGAGCATGGTGTAAAGAAGGTGATTGGGTAATCTTTAGAGCTTATTCTGGCACTCGCATGAAAATGTATGGACAAGAGTTTCGTTTAATTAACGATGATACTGTGGAAGCAGTAGTCGATGACCCTACAGGAGTAGTTAGAGCATGAGTAAGACAGAAATTATTAACGAAGAACCTAATATTCCAGAAACTGTACCTCAATCAGAGGAAGAAAAGTTTTTTGGTAAAACTACAGAAATAAACAATACAATACCTGAAGGCTTAGAAGTTGAAGTTGTTGATGATGTTGAAGTAGTAAATGATACTCCAGAAGAAGATAGAGTATCAAAAAAAGCAGAAGATAATACTCCTGATGTGGATGATGATACAGTTGATAAAGAAATTGCTGATTATAGTAAAAGAGCTGGTGACAGAATTGCTAAAATTAAATATGAGTATCATGAAGAACGCAGAGCTAAAGAAGCTGCTGCTAGAGAATCAGAAGAAGCAATAAAAAGATTACAACTGTTAATGTCAGAAAACCAAAAGCTACAAGCTATGGTTGACCAGGGCGGACAAGTTTTAAATAAACAAGCATATAACAATGCTTTATGGGCAAAACAAAATGCCCAAGAAGCTTTTAAGAAAGCATATGAAGAAGGTAATGCCGAAGAAATGACTAAGGCACAGGAGTTACTATCTAAAGCAACTCTAGCAGAACAACAAGCTTCTTCAATGGCTGCACAAGTTCAAAACGAAATTGCTAGCAAAATGCCAGTACAACGACCTGTAGTTCCTCAACAAGAACAACAGTTAGACCCAGAGATGCAAGCTTGGTCGCAAAAAAATCCATGGTTTATGGGTAGCGAACCAGTACATAAAGAAATGACATCTTTTGCTATGTATGTTGACCAGTCATTACAAGCTAAGGGAATAGACCCTGCTACAAAATCTAAAGAATATTATCAAGAAGTTGATGTTGCTATGCGACAACAATTTCCAACTTTTTTCGGTGTCCAACCTACTAATGAAACAGAAATGTCTCAAGAAAGTGAAACGCCAAAACGACAACCATCAACAGTTGTTGCATCCGCAACGAGGGATAGCGGAAACAAAAAACCCACGCAAATCCGTCTGACTCAGACACAAGTTAGGCTAGCTCGCCAACTTGGTATTAGTCCTGAGCAGTATGCAAATCAATTATTAAGGGAGGCTTAATATGTCAGAAGAAAATAATACTACTAATCAAGTGGAGGCAGTTTCATCTGATACTCCTGAAAACCAAGAGCGTACTCCTAGAGAGACAGAAAGCCGAGAGGCTACTCAGCACACACAAAGCTGGGAAAATGCAGCTAATTTACCGACACCAGACCCACAGACAGGCTGGGTATTTAGGTACATCAGAACTGCCCTATTAGGACAATCTGATAACCCTAATGTATCTAGACGATTCCGTGAAGGCTGGCAACCTTGTAGATTGGAAGACCATCCTGAATTACAGATTCATATGATGGACCATGGCTCGGAATGGGCAAAAAAAGGTAATGTTGAAATTGGTGGGCAACTTTTATGTAAGATGCCAGAAGCTAAAGCTAAAGCAAGAGATGAACATTTTCAAAATCTTGCTCAATCGCAAATGGACTCTGTTGACAATACTTACATGAAAGAACAGGATAATCGAATGGCGACCAAACAAGTGTTTGAACGCAAATCGAGAACCACTTTTGGTAAAGATTCTTAGGAGTCTTTAATAATTAATTTAAAATAAGGAGACAATTATGTCTACAAGTGCAACTCCTCACGGAGCAAGACCTGTTGGAACAGTTGTTGGAAGCCCTTATCAAGGTAAAGTTACACATTACAAAATTAAAAATGCGTATGGAACATCCATATTCTATGGTGATTTTGTAAAGTGGGGTGACGATAACCCTAATACCACTATCCAAAAAGATACTGGTACTACAGCTTGTACACCTATTGGTGTATTCCTTGGTTGTGCTTACACAGACCCTACAACAGGGCAATTTACTACGAATCAATATTTCCCAGCTTCAACTGCTGCGGATGACATTGTTGCGTATGTTGCGAGTGACCCTTTTATACTAATGCAAATGCAATGCGATGGTGCAGCAGACCAAGACGACCTTGGTAAAAACTGTGCTGTTGTGCAAACTGCAGGAAGTACAGCAATTGGCACAAGCAAAAACTCGGTTGATATATCTACTGTAGCAACTACTGCCACACTACCTCTTAAAATCGTTGATTTTGTTGATGGACCAGATAGTGCAGTTGGTGATACTTACACAGATGTATTAGTAATGTTTAATGTTGGACATCAGTTGCTAAACACAACTGGTATAGGTTAAGGAGAATAAATTATGGCAGCTATTTCAAGAGCGAATGAGCTTAAACAACTCCTACCAGGATTAAATGCGTTATTCGGAGAAGAATACGGCACATACGAGAACGAGCATGAAGAAATTTATGTAACTGAAAATTCCGAAAGAAGTTTTGAGGAAGAACTAAAGTTATCAGGTTTCGGAGCTGCTCCAGTAAAAGATGAAGGTTCAGCTATCAATTATGATACTGCACAAGAGTCTTTTGTAGCTCGTTATACACACGAAACTATTGCAATGGGATATTCCATTACAGAAGAAGCAATGGAGGATAACCTCTATGTATCTCTGTCAGGAAGATATACTAAAGCATTAGCTCGTGCTATGGCTTACACTAAGCAAGTTAAAGCGGTTAATCCGCTTAACAATGGGTTTAGTACTGCCTTTACATCAGGTGATGGTGTTGCTTTATTTAGCACAGCTCACCCACTAGTAAATGGTGGAACTAACAGCAACAGACCTTCATCAGGTGCTGACTTAAATGAAACATCTTTAGAAGATGCTATCATTCAAATCGGTAAATATACTGATGAAAGAGGTCTAAAGATTGCTGCTAGACCTAAGAAGTTAATCGTACCATCAGACTTACAGTTTGTTGCTACTAGACTTCTGCAAAGTGACTATAGAGTAGGAACTGCTGATAACGATATTAATGCTATTAAAACAAATGGCGTGATACCAGAAGGCTATTCAGTTAATCATTATTTAACTGATACAAATGCTTTCTTCATCACAACTGATGTTCCTGATGGCATGAAGCACTTCGTTAGAAGTCCAATGACTACATCTATGGATGGAGACTTTGATACTGGTAATGTTAGATACAAAGCTAGGGAAAGATACTCGTTTGGAGTTTCAGACCCACTTGGTATCTTTGGCTCACCAGGTAGTTCGTAAGAACATTAAGGGGGAACTTATGTTCCCCCTTTTTTTTATGGTATATTATAAATCTAGGTATTTTATTAATTTGTCTATCAACTGACCTAGCAGACATTTGCCAAGATGATAGATTATTTCTTTTAGGAGAAAATTATGGCTAACACAACTTTTAATGGACCAATTAGGTCCGAAAACGGCTTTCAAGTCGTATCTAAAAATTCAAGTACAGGTGCTGTAACTACCGAGTTCACTTTAAATGGTGATGGTATGCAAGTAACCCCTGTAGCTTTAGCTGATACAACAGCTATTTCTTTAACTGCAACTGCCCATGGCGGTAGAGTTTCTGTAGTTCCAGCACTTTCAGCTAACTGCACATTGACACTACCTTCTCCATCAGCAGGAGTTCATTTTAAATTAATTTATGGTGGTGCTGCAGAAGAAACAGAAAACCTTATAATTGATACAGGTGCAGATGCTAATTTCTTTTTAGGAGGAATTATCCATTTAGATTCTAATGCAGATAATGTTTCTGTATATGCAGATGGTAACTCTAATTCTATACTTACCTTAACTGACTTTGGTTTATTTGAAATAAACATATTAGCTAAAGACTCTACTAATTGGTATATATGGGGCAACCAAGAAGGTGCAGACGCTCCAGCATTTACTGACCAATCTTAATAAGGAGTAAACTATGGCTGACGCAGTAACATCACAAACCATTATTGATGGTGAAAGAAATTGTGTTATGAAGTTTACAAATGTCAGCGATGGCACAGGAGAATCCGCAGTAGCTAAGGTAGATGTATCTGCCTTAGCTTCTAACTCAGCAGGTGTAGCTTGCTCAGAAGTTAGAGTAATGCGTATTAGCCATGCTATCGTAGGTATGTCTGTTCAATTATTTCTAGATGCTACATCTAATGTTCTTCTAATGGAACTTGCTGAAAGTAGTAATGGACATATGGAATTTGAGGACATTGGAGGACTTCCAAATAACGCAGGTAGTGGTAAAACAGGAGATATTCTTCTTACCACTAAAGGACACTCATCAGGAGATACTTATTCTATCGTTTTAGAGATGGTTAAAGTATATTCTGACTAATAGGAATTAATTATGGCTAAAACTAAAGATTATGTAATCTCAGAAACTGGTGAATTTCCAGCACAATATAAAGTTTTAAAATTAGATACTGATGGAATCTACAGACCTATATTTGGTCCAGACCCTGATTTAGAAGATGCAGAACGCAAATGTGCTGAAATGAATGGTGAAAGAGCAAGAAATGACAAAGGTCAACTTGTTGCTGATGACCTATCTACTCCAGATATTAATGAAGCTTATGTTGGTGGTAAGAAACCAGCTAAGAAAAAAACAACTAAACCAGCAGCTAAAAAAAAGGGAAGACCTAAAAAAGCTGCATCAAAATAGGAATTTATTATGGCAGGAAGTAAAAAATCTAAATACATGAAAGGCGGTGGCAAATCATCTAAGTACATGGCAGGTGGTGGTAAGTCAGGCGTTGAAGTTGGCAAAGAACAAAATGTTATGCAATACAAAGACTATGTTAAAAAAATGTTTGGTGGCGGTATGACTGAACCAGGCGTTAAAAAGAAAAGGTCTAAAGGTATGGCTAGAGGTGGTAAGAGCTAACTAGTGTTCTAATGACCAAAAGAAAACGAGAGAACCCTATACCTAAAACTACAAAAGGTAAGGGTGCAAATTATCGTAGCACTAAGTCTGGTGCTGGTATGACTAAGAAAGGAGTTGCAGCTTATCGTAAAGCTAATCCAGGTTCTAAGTTAAAAACCGCAGTAACAGGCAAAGTAAAAAAAGGTAGTAAGGCTGCTAAACGCAGAAAGTCTTACTGTGCCAGGTCTTTAGGTCAATTAAAAAGAAGTTCAGCTAAAACTAGAAACGACCCTAATTCAAGAATTAGACAGGCTCGTAGAAGATGGAAGTGTTAAATGGCAATGTCTAGAACAAATATGCAAAAGCAAATTAAAAGTGCACCTGCATCAAAAAAGAAAACATTTGTTACACCTTCTGGTATTAAAGTTACAAAAATAAAAAAGGATAAATAATGGCTACAAGTGGAACACATTCATTCAACTTAGACATAAGCGATATTATGGAAGAAGCTTATGACCTATGTGGTTTAGAATTGCGTTCAGGTTATAGCTTTAGAGGTGCTAAAAGAGCACTTAATTTAGTATTTTTGGAATGGCAAAACAAAGGATTAAATCTTTGGACTGTAGAACAAGCAAGCGTTTCTGTAACTGAAGGCACTAGTAGCTATACTGTAGAGTCATCTGCTTTAGATATTGTAGATGTTTTTATCAGAACAGATGCTGGAGATGAAACTAAACAGTTTGACCAACGCCTAAATAGAATATCAAGAACAGAATATAATCATCAATCTAATAAATTACTACAAGCTAAACCTACACAGTTTTATGTAGATAAGGATAGTGGAAGTATAAAATTAGTTTTATGGTCAACACCTGATAAAGCTTATACATTAGTCTATGACTACATACAAAGAATAGAAGATACAGGCGATGTAGCTAGTAATAATGTAGATGTACCATCAAGATATTTGCCTTGTTTAACATATGCTTTGGCATATAACTTAGCAGTTAAATCACCTGAAGCTCAACCAAGAGTTCCAATGATTAAACAAAGATATGATGAGTTATGGAAAGATGTAAGTGATGCAGATAGAGAAAGAGCTTCTGTAAAATTTGTTCCTGACTTAGGGACATATGGTTATTAAATGGCATACGCAAGAGCAAGTAAAGCATTAGGTCAATGTGATAGATGTGGATTTTCATATAAGTTAAATAAACTGAAATATGAAATAGAAGATAGTAAGCGTAATGGTATGCGTGTTTGTGAAGATTGTTTTGATGTAGACCATCCACAATTAAAGTTAGGTGAAGTAAATGCTAGTGACCCACAAACTTTATTTAATCCTAGACCAGATGGAGGTGAAACAGAATCTACTACATATTTTTCTTTTAATCCTGTAGGTGGTGGATTAGCACAATTTGGTTCTAGTACAATGGGTCTCAATATTAAAGGTGAAGTAGGAAAAGTTAAAGTGAGTACATCATGAGTTTTACATTTACAACATTAAAATCTGCTATACAAGATTATACGCAAAATACTGAAGCAACTTTTGTTGCTGATTTACCTACATTTATTGTTCAAGCAGAAGACAGAATTATTAAGTCTGTTGAATTACCAAACTTTAGAAAAAATGTTACAGGTGCTTTAACTATTAGTAATCAGTATTTAAAAACACCATCAGATTATTTATATCCATATTCTTTAGCAGTTATAGATTCTAGTGGAAATCATAATTATCTTTTAAACAAAGATGTAAATTACATAAGAGAAGCATACCCATCAGCAACAACAACAGGATTGCCTAAAGTATATGGACAGTTTGATGATGAAAGTTTTATTGTAGGACCAACGCCTAGTGCTGCTTTTTCAATAGAATTACATTATTTTTATACACCGCAATCTATTACTGAATCAGCAGATGGAACAACATGGTTAGGTACAAATGCACCAGAAGCATTGCTATATGGAAGTTTATGTGAAGCATATACTTTTATGAAAGGCGAGCCTGATGTTTTAAATACTTATGAAAAAAGATTTCAAGAAGCCTTACAAAGACTTACACTACAATCAGATGGGTATAATCGTAAAGATGCCTATAGAGATGGACAAAGAAAAATAAATGTTTAGTGTAGATGTAGAAAGTACAATAGGAAGTGTAGAAGTAAAAACTACACAAAATGAAGGTTTAAAACCTGAATATTGGACTGAAAGAATAATGGAACGATTGATTTCTGTAAGTGACAATGCAGACCCTATGGTTAAAGCCCAGGCTGAAGCATTTAAAGAAACTATACAAACAGTTGTTTTGTTGTATATGAAACAAGCTATAGCAAGTGATAGAGCTACTGTAGCAGGATTATTAGAAAAACAAGGTCATAAAGAAATGGCTAATATTATTAGGAGACTATAATGGCAATATCACAAGCAATGTGTACTTCATTTAAACAAGAATTACTTGAAGGTAAACACAATTTTTTAGCTTCAGGAGGCAATAGCTTCAAGTTAGCTTTATATACTAGTTCTGCATCTTTAGGTGCTTCTACAACTGCGTATTCAAGTTCAAATGAAGTAAGTGGTACAAACTACACAGCGACTGGTTCTGCATTAACTAATGTAAATCCTACAACTTCAGGAACAACTGCGTTTACTGACTTTGCTGATTTAACATTTAGTAATGCTACTGTTACAGCAAATGGTTGTCTTATCTACAATGATACCAATAGTGATAGAGCAGTTTGTGTTTTAGCATTTGGTGGAGATAAGACTTCTACAGCAGGTGATTTTACAATTCAATTTCCAGCAGCAGATGCGTCAAACGCTATTATAAGAATAGCTTAATAGCCTATGGCTAATGTAACAGGCTGGGGCAGAGGTACTTGGGGACAAGGCGAGTGGTCTAATCCCCTACCTGTAGAAGTTACTGGAGTTGCAGGAACTACTGCACTCGGTAGTGAAACAGTTTCTGCCTCTGCAGATGTTTCTGTTACAGGTAATGCAGGAACTTCAGCATTAGGAAGTGAAACTGTTACAGGTATAGCTAATGTATCTGTTACAGGTAATGTTGGTACATTAGCATTAGGCAGCGAAACAGTTACAGCAGATGCAAATACTTCTGTAACTGGATTAGAAGGTACATCAGCATTAGGTAATGCTATTACTATGGGTGCTGCAGTTACTGGAGTATCAGCAGTAGCCTCAACATCAGAACTAGGAGATGAATCTGTATCTTGTGCTGCAAATGTATCTGTTACAGGAATTGAATTAACTTCTTCTTTAGGCACAGAGTCATTAATTACTAATAATAACCTGGATGTAACAGGTTTTGCTGGTACAACTGCTTTAGGAAGTGTGACATCTACAGCAGATGCAAATATTTTATTAGAAGGAATTGAATTAGTTATAGGTGAAATACTAACAGTAAATGTTTATGGTCAATTAGCACAAAATTTAACAGCAACTTATACACCAATAACACCAAGTCAAACACCAAACTATACGCAAATAACAGTAAGTCAAACACCAAACTATACTGAGATTGCAACATAAATGATATATAATTTTAACGAGGACTAAATATGGCAAGTACATATGTAAATAACTTAAGACTAAACGAAATGGCTACTGGTGATGCTAGTGGAACATGGGGTACTACTACAAATACAAATTTAGAATTAATTGGAGAAGCTTTAGGTTATGGTACAGAAGCCATAACAACAAACGCAGATACACATACATCAACAGTAGCAGATGGTGCTTCTGATGCAGCAAGAGCTATGTATGTTAAATATACAGGCACATTAGATTCTGCATGTACTATTACTATTGCACCTAACACTATGAAAAGGGTGCAGATTATTGAAAATGCCACTTCAGGTTCTCAAAACATAATTATCTCCCAAGGTTCAGGAGCTAATGTAACTATTCCAACAGGAAGGGTAGCTGTCGTATATTTAGATGGAGCAGGCTCAGGAGCAGCAGTAGTAAATGCTTTTACTGATTTAGACCTAGCAGGAACTCTAAGTATTGCAGGTGCAGTAGCAGCAGCTACAGATATGACTGTAGGAGATGATTTAACTTTATCTTCAGACGCAGCAGTTTTAGGATTTGGAGCAGATACAGATGTAACGCTGACCCATGTTGCAGATACAGCTTTACTATTAAACAGTTCAAGACAATTACAATTTGGTGATTCAGGAACTTATATACACCAATCAGCAGATGGAGTATTAGATTTAGTTGCTGATACTGAAATAGAAATAAACGCTACTACTATTGATATAAATGGTGCTGCTGATATTTCAGGTAATACTGCAGTTGGTGGAACATTAGTTTCAACAGGAAAAATTACAGCAGATGCAGGTATAGATATTGATAACATTAATATTGATGGAACTACTATAGCTTTATCAAGCGGTGATTTAACTTTAGACTCAGCAGGAGATGTTGTTCTTGATGCTGATGGTGGAAACATACTCTTTAAAGATGGTTCAGTTGGTACATTTTTAGATATACAACAAGATTCCAGTAATGCTGAAATTATAAGCAGAATTAGTGATAAAGACCTTGTATTTAAAGTAAATGATGGTGGCTCAAACACTACTGCTCTTACTCTTGATGGCTCAGATGCTGGTAAAGCTTTATTTAATGCTGGTGGAACATTTGCAAGTGGTGTAACAATTACTACAGCAGATAACCTTGACACCCTTACACTTGTATCTACAGACACAGATGCAGCTATTGGTCCAAATATAAATTTATATAGAAACGCTGGTAATGGAGCCGATGCTGACAATTTAGCTACGGTAGCATTTGCTGGAAATGATGATGCTGGTAATGCTACAGATTTTTATAGAATTACTGCTCAAATTGAAGATGCAAGTAATGGTTCAGAAGATGTATTCGTTTATCACAGAACAATAGTAGGTGGAACTGAAAGATTACGATTATCATTAGAAAGTGATGAAACTGTTATTAATGAAGAAGGTATAGACCTAGACTTTAGAGTTGAATCAGATGGACAAACTCATGCTTTGTTTGTTGATGGTGGTTTAGACAATGTTGGGATTGGTTATTCTTCAAAACCTACAGCTACTTTACAAGGATTAAATATTCTTACTGGTGGTGGTAATGGTGGTATACAGTTAAATAGAGAAGTAGGTGGTAATCCTAGCTCTGGAGAAACTTTAGGTTCTTATGCTTGGAAAGGAGTAGATGGTGCTAATAGTAATGCTGCTGCTGAAGCATCTATAGTAGCTATTGCTGCTGAAAACCATAGTGGTAGTACAGCAGCTACAAGCATGGCTTTTAATACAAAACCAACAAGCACAGGTCCGGGTTCAGCTCCAAGTGAAAGAATGCGTATTACAAGTGCTGGTAATGTTGGTATAAATGCTACAAATCCACAAACTAAATTTGTTGTTTGTCATACTGATGGAGCAAGCGGTATTGAATTTTCAATGGGTTCTTCTTTAAATTATATTCAATCTTATGATAGAAGTGCTAGCGATTATGTTGCATTAAAATTTGATGGCGAAGATATAAGATTTGGTACTAATGATGGCTCAGAAAGGATGCGTATTTTAAGTGATGGGAAGGTCGGAATCGGCACATCATCACCAACATATGAGCTTGATGTAGCAGGTGATATAGGTGTTAATGAATATATTTATCATAATGATGATACCAACACTTATATGAGGTTTACAGCAGATGCTCTTACTATTAGAGCTGGAGGTGATGACAGATTTTTAATTACAACTTCATCAGTAACAATTAATGGTGTTGATGGGCAAGTGTCTAAAACAAGTGCTGGTGGTAATGGTGGTGCGTTTTTAATTAGAAACCCTTCTTCAAGTTCTGGTTCTTACTGCAGGCTATACATATCTCCAACAGCTAACGATGCAACAGATAGAGGCACAATAATTCAAGCTGAAAATACCGATGGCAATAACAACATGGCTATGGTGTTTAAAGTTTCAGCAGGTGATTCACCAGCAGAAGTAATGAGAATAGTAGCATCAAAAGATTTAGTCGTAGGTGGCTCATCTATAGGAGCGGCTGGAGCTTTAACTATACAACCAGATGAAGATGATAATTGTCCAGTAATGACCTTTAACAGAGCTTCTACAACTAATACCTCAGACCCAATTAGATTCAAAAATGGTGGCTCAACTGTTAGTCAGATATCTTACAATAATTCTACAGTAACTTATGGTACATCCTCAGACGCTAGACTCAAAAATGTTTTGGGTGAAGCAAAAGGTTTAGAAATAGTAAATAAACTAAATCCAGTAAACTTTGAATGGAAAGATGGTGGCGAAATACAAGATGGATTAATAGCACAAGAAGTTGAAGAATTAATACCATATTCAGTAAATGTTAATGAAGAAGGTTATTACTCAATGGATTACAGCAAAGTAGTAACACCACTCATAAAAGCAATACAAGAACAACAAGAACAGATTGATGCTTTAAAATCTGAAATTAACTTACTTAAAGGAGAATAAATATGGCAATATCATATACATGGGATTGTAAAACTTGTGATACATATCCAACAAAAAGCGGTAAATCAAATGTAGTTTACAATGTTCATTGGAAGCTTACTGGTGTCGATGACGCTAATAATGACTCAAACGGAAACCCACAAACAGCTACTGTTTATGGAACACAACAAGTAGCTACAGATGACTTATCTAGTTTTACTAACTGGTCAAGTCTTTCTGAGTCTACTGTACAGGGTTGGGTAGAGACAGCTATGGGTGCTGATGAAGTAGCATCTCATAAGTCTTCTGTAGACAATGCTATAAGTGCAAAAGTTACACCAAAAAGTGCAACTAAAACTTTAGGATAAATTTATAAACCAGTCACACCTACAAGTGTGCATAAAACCATAGGAGAAGCATGGATAATAACAAAACTGTAAAACAAGAAGAAAATGTAGCTATTTTAGGAGATAAAGAAATTAAAGAGTCAGAAATGAGTCTTGAACAAAAATATTTTACTAAACAAATAGCAGATTTGAGAAACAAAAAAGCACAAATAACATTTGAGTTAGACCAAGTTGATGCTGCTTTAAATGTTTTTCAAAATAGTTTTATTCAATCTACAAAAGAAACATCAGAAGAAGTTTTAAAATCTGAAACAAAAACATTAAATACTGAAGGAGGTAAATAATGGATATTATTGTTAATTTAGTAACTTGGGTTACTTTAATTGTTACTGTTGCATCACTAATAGCAGCAACTACTAAAACACCAAAAGACGATGTGTGGATTGGTAAGATATATAAATTTATTGATATGTTGGCTTTAAATATTGGTCGAGCTAAAGAAAGTGCACCAAAAAAATAATGACTAATTCTAAGGATGCTCTAAATGCCATAGAGTCTCACGAAAGAGAATGTAAGGCTATATATAAAAGCATAGATAAAAGATTAGAAGATGGCTCAAAAAGATTTGATAAACTAGATAATATGATTTGGGCAGTTTATCCATTTATTGTTGCAGTTGTATTTTTAGCAAGATTTGTGTAATGAGTAGAGCAAAAAAATCAACAGTTAATAAAGCTGGTAATTATACAAAACCTACTATGCGTAAACGTATATTTAACAGAATTAAAGCTGGTAGCAAAGGTGGTAAGCCTGGTCAATGGTCTGCTCGTAAAGCACAAATGTTAGCTAAAGCTTATAAAAAAGCTGGTGGTGGATATAAATAGTGTCATACCTAATAAGCAATATACCGCATTTTAAATGTTGGGTTAGGAAAGAATTTACAGTTAATCATCAAAGATATCATGGAGAATTTTTACATGCTATAGCAATAGCAGTAAATACAATTCCAGATAGGTCGCTTAGTTTTCAAGTAGTATTTACTGGATGTGAAGCTGAAGATGATGAAGCCAACATACATGGTGGTGCAATGTGGGCTAGGATGCCCATACAAGCTCTTGTAGCAGATATACCTGTAGCAGAGTGGGCATTACCTATGGAAGACCATTTAGCTCAACCTTGGGACTGTGAAGCTAGAAATCATTCTGTAGTAGTTATGGATAGAGTAAGTTCTAGTCCTTGGATATGTAAAATTAATAATAATTTTTATCAAGGCAAATATTTATTTACTGTAGATTATACTGGTAATTCAATTGCTGATTGTCCTGCACAACATAAACAATCTCATGTTATGTATATTACTGAAGACTGTGAATGGAAAGGCAATATAGTTGCTTTACCAAATAATAGAGTAAGAGCTACTAGTCCTGCTTTATGGGTTACAGGTGAAGGTCCACCAGACTTTGCACCATCACAACACATACATTCAGCAGAAGGTCATGAAAGTTATCTTGACCCATTAACCACATTTAATAATTTATATAGTGAACAAATAGAGGAAGAATAATGCCATTAAAAAAATCTCAAAGAAGTTTGAAAAAATGGACAGGAGAAAAATGGACTACTCCTAGTGGTAAAAAATCTTCTGAAACAGGTGAAGTATATGCACCTAAAGCACAAATAAAAAGATTGAAATCTACTTCTAAAGGTAGAAGTAAACTTGCTAGAGCTAATAAGAAAAAACGTGAAGCAACTAGAAAAGGTAAACAACACGCAAAACACGGATTGCATAAAGGAAAAAAAAGATAATGTATGAATATGCTTGTAAAGTTGAAAGAGTGGTTGATGGTGATACTATTGACGTTGTGTTGGACCTTGGGTTCGATATTCTTTATAAGTCTCGTGTTCGTTTATATGGCATTGATACTCCCGAGTCACGGACTCGTAATCTTGATGAGAAAGCTAGAGGAAAAATGGCTGCGGCTTTCTTAGAAAATTGTATTAAAAAAGGAACTAAAGTAGTTATACAAACTAAATTAAAAGATTCTAGAGGAAAATTTGGTAGATTATTAGGTAATGTAGTAGTTGATGGTTTAAATATCAATGAAGCAATGGTAACTAATTATCATGCTGCTGCGTATTTTGGACAAAACAAAGAAGCTATAGAAGCAGTACATGAGGCAAATAGAACTAGACTTATAGAACTTGGTAAGTTCAAACCTGTTGAGTAATGGAACAAGCAGTTACATTTATTAATGAAGTAGGCTTTCCAATAGCTGCTGCATTAGGTTTAGGGTTTTTTATATGGAAACTTATTAATAGAATTATTGATGGTATGGAAACTAAACTAGATGTACTAGATGATAAAGTAGCTGATCAAATAGAACAAATGGAATCTAGATTAGGAACTAAATTAGATTCACAACATGGCATTTTAGTAGCCCTTATAGATAGAGTTAGATCACTAGACAATGAAATTATTAGACAAGACACACTAATTAAAACGATACTTGGTGTGCCGCAATTAATAGATAGTAGTAAAATAGCTAAAGCAGATCGTGATGATCAAAGAAAAGACTAATGACAAAATGGGATAAAATTTTTTCAATTACAGGAATTATTATTATTCTTTTTGTAGTAGCTTTAAATGCTAATGCAGATCAAATAGTACATAAATTTAAATCTCCTAGTTTTAATGGAGAAGCTACATCCAGTCACTACTTAACTATAGAAAATCAAGAACATAGTAGAAAACTTACAATAAAAGAAGAAATTAAAGCCTTACAAGATGAAATAGAAAGAGAAAAAGAAAATTCTACTTTGGCTAGGTTTATGAGAAATTTAGAGTCTAGAGTTTATGCTGAATTATCTAGACAATTGGTAAACAATTTATTTGGCGAAACACCGCAAAGTGAAGGAACAATTACTTTAGAAGGTAATTTAATAGAATATACAAGTGATGGTGTCACATTAACTTTAAAAATAACGGAAGCAGATGGAACAGTTACTGAAATTACGATACCTATCGGTTCTTTTACTTTCTAGTTGTTCGTTATTTCAACAGTTTGAAGATACATATGAACAAAGATTTGAAGCAGCTAATGTTGCTACCATATCTGAGTTACAGTCAAAAGAACTTGCAAATGTTATTAAACCTATAGTAAAACCTGTAGTAGCTGTTTATCCAAGTGCATTTACAGATCAAACAGGACAGAGAAAAAGTAATAGTGAATTTGCATTATTTAGTACAGCTTTAACACAACAACCAAGTGCTTTATTAATTAGAGCCTTAAAACACGCTAGTAATGGAGAATTTTTTGTAGTTGTTGAAAGAGTAGGTTTAGATAATCTTACAAAAGAAAGACAATTAATTAGGTCTGCTAGAGAGCAGTTTGAAAAAGAAGAAGAAAAGAAAACATTAAGACCTTTATTGTTTGCAGGAGTTTTAGTAGAAGGTGCTGTTATAGCATATGAAAGTAACTTATCTACAGGTGGTACAGGAGCTAGATACTTAGGTATTGGCTCTAGTATTCAATATAGAGAAGATAGCGTTACAGTATCTTTACGCATGGTTTCGGTAGCAACAGGCGAAATTCTTATAGAAGTTATGACTGAAAAAACTATTTTTAGTTATGGCAAATCTGAAGATGTATTTCGTTTTATAGAGATGGGAACAGAGCTTATAGAAATAGAATTAGGTAATTCTAGAAATGAGTCTTCTACCATAGCTCTAATGAAAGCTATTGAAAGTGCTGTACTAGAATTAATAAATGTCGGATACGACAGGAGTTTTTGGAAACATGAAGAAATTGAAATTAATGAGCCTGATTGTGATGCTGAGTGCCTCAGTAACATACGGGGCTGATAATGAAATATA
>Ga0181418_1000272_pt1 | contig 17285 bp, 27 predicted proteins | sample 41SPOviralmetaG_FD_130143 | JGI IMG/M metagenome (GOLD analysis project Ga0181418, IMG submission 130143) | Marine viral communities from the oligotrophic San Pedro Time Series (SPOT) site, San Pedro Channel, CA, USA - 41 SPOT_SRF_2013-03-13 | ecosystem: Environmental > Aquatic > Marine > Strait...
TAATACGACAATTAATTCAACGTCCAATTCAACCGCAACCAATACCAACAACAATACTTCTGTTGTAACAAGTACTGTTAATCAAACACAAAATGTTAACAACACTTCTTTGATAACTAACAACTCTACCAATCAAAATAACAACACTAACGTCAATAATTCAACAACTTCTAATACCAATACTAACAACAATGTCAGCTCATCAAGTTCTGATGTTACAACTAACAACCAAAATTTTAACAACAACAACAATACCTCACAAAATGTGAACACAAATAACTCAACAAGTAATAGTTCACAAAAGGTAACACAAAGAGTTAAATCGCCTCCTCCAAGTGCCGTGGCTCCGTCCATAATGTCATATAGTCAAGACCTATGCACCACGGGAGCTAGTTCGGCGGTCCAAACTCAGTTCTTTGGCGTATCATCTGGTCGAAGTGTACGAGATCCTAATTGCGAGCGTTTAAAACTTAGCAAGGGCCTATACGATATGGGGATGAAGGTAGCAGCTGTTGCTTTACTCTGTGAGGATTCTCGTGTATGGCGTTCGATGATGCAAGCCGGCAGTCCCTGTCCGTATAAAGGTAAGATAGGTGAAGAAGCTCGTATAGCTTGGGAGCAAAATCCACATGAAAGACCAGACTGGGAAGAGGTAAAGAAAGAACTTACCGGGTATGAAATAAAAGCATATCGTAAAGGCGACTTCTGTAAAAAATATCCTAAGCACAAAATATGTTCAGGCTAATTACATTATTATTTTTAACGACATCTGCCTGGGCAACTGACCCAGTTTTTACTGTTGGTACAGAAAGCATCATTGATATTAGAAATACTGGACAAGCTCTAAACTTAGGAGATGATTCGATGTCTGGGATGAAAGATATTGGTTTTGATTTTACTTTCTATGACCAAACCTTTGACCAAGTAAATATATCTATGAATGGTTTTTTTACCTTTCAAGATAACTTTTTAGTAACCAGACAAAGAAATTATATGTCCGAAACACTACCAGCAAGTTCATTTAATTACAGCGTTTTTCCAATGTGGACCGATTTAATTAATAGAAATGGTACTCAAAACCCTTATATTCAGACATTTGGAAACACATCAGATACGGATCAATACTTTGTAGTTGGTTGGTACAACGCAAAAGAATACAGCAACCAACTGCAAAACACTTTTGAGGCTATCTTGTATGAAGGTACAAATCAAATTGAGTTCAGGTACGATAAAATACAAATTCGTACACACGATTTTACCATAGGCGTTCAAGGTAATAATCAAGCAACAACCTACTTACGCTACGAAGACACTAATGCAAAACAATACATGCAAACAGATGACTTTAGTATTACTACCGCAGAAGTTGTAGATGAGTCTTTTAGCAATCTTTCTTCTGAATGTTTAGTTAATTCTTCTTACTCAGACCTTTGTGATGTGTATGATTTAACAAATGATTTTGAGGATGATGACTTTCTTTATGGTGTGGATGAAGATATAATATTTGGGTATGATCAAGACGAAACAATATACGGATTTAATGACCAAGAAGATCAATTTACTTTCACCACTACAACTACTTTTGAAGATGGTGGTTTTGGGGGTGATGATGATTATAGTTACGATGACACTATTATCATTTATGATATTGAGCTTGATCAAGAGTACGAATTAGAAAATGATCCATTATTTATACATATTGACAGCGAGTACGATATTGAGTTTGTTGATGCTCTTCCTAACTTGGAAGAAATAGAAATAATAGAGCTACCTCAAGACATTGAAATCATTGAAAATTTTGAAACTTTTGAAGAAAGAATAGAAGAAGACTTTTTAGTTTTTGTAGAGGAGATAGCTGAAGAAGAATTTTTTGATGAGGAAGAAGCAATAGAGGAAGAAGAAGAGGCCTTAGACGAATCTATTGATGAAATAACTCCTGAAGAAATAGACGAAGAAATACAAGAGTCACCTGAAAGAAGAGATATAAGACGTAATGTTAGAACAGTTAACGCTAGTATAAATAACGTTGTGTCGTCTATTGTAGCCGGTAGTTATTCTGCATCAAATAATGGTTCTAATTCTCAAAGATCTAATTCGACTGTTGATGCCTCTAATGTAAGCGTAGGAAACGTTAGTTCACCTACTGCTTCTAATCGTATTGCTAATGCCCAGGTAGAGACTAATAATGTATTACAATCTATTGAGATTATGCCTATGCCTTCTATGGACAATACCCCGTCTATGGTGATGGCTGAAGTGCAAGTAACTACTATGGAAAACCAAATACAAAGTGTTACATCGTCTGTAATGACTTCTTCTGAAGCTGATCAAATTGCAGAAGATATTGTAAGTCAAAATATACAATCTCAACAAGAAGAAAACGAAAGAAGTCAGAGCGAGTCTGGTGAGTACAATGCACAAGGACAAGCTAACTTGCTTGCTTATATGGGTTACTCTGCTGGATTTGATACCTATCAAAGTATGAATATACCTGATGGATCTAATTGGTATGAACCAAAAACTATATATGCAAATGTAATTTTAGATGATAATGTAAATAATTATTATAGCCTAGTTAATACAAATTTAGATCAACAGTCTAATATTATAGGCACACAAAATATGGAATTTTTTAGATGAGTGAAGAAACCGTTAAAGTTGTAGAAGTACAAAAAAAATCTTGGTACAACGATGCTGAAGGTTTTGATAAGTGGAGAGTTTTTCCTAGGCTTCTTATAAGTCTTTATGGTCTTATGTTTTATAAAACATCTATGTGGTTTATGACATTGCCAGATCCAACTAACTCTCAATCCGCTTTTGTATCTGTTATTGTAGGTGCGGGGGCTGCTTGGTTTGGTTTATATGTAGGTAAGAAATAATGTATATGATAAAAAAATTTATATTAAAAACAGATAGAGTCTTAGGATGGCTTACTTGTTTTTTTATAATAGCAGGTGTCTTTAGACATTGGTAAATTAAGGAGAATAATATGAAAAATATAATGGGAAAATTACAACAGTACATAACCATAGTGGGTATTATCACCGCCATCGGAGGGGGCTTCTACACGTGGGGACAGTTTAATTTACGACTTGATAATATAGAAAAGAAAAAAATTAAATCGGTAAATATTGTACCGTTACAAGAATCTATTGCTGAGCTGACAACAAAAGTCGATAACTTAGAAAAAAGATTAGATAGAAATGAGGACAGGATTGATACGCTCGGCAATAATGACAATCCTTTAGCAAGATAGGAGACTGTAATGGCTGATAAAAATTGGATACAAAAAGCAGATTTAAAAAAAGGAGCTTTTACCGCTAAAGCAAAAAAAGCAGGATATGGAACGCAAACATTTGCAAGTAGAGTTTTAGCTAATCCGGAAAGATATGACAGTAAAACTGTTAAACAAGCTAACTTAGCTCGTACATTTAAAAAGATGAAATAATGGCAAAAGCTATAGCTAGAACTACAGGCAAAGGCGGTAATTACCGTTCTACTAAGTCTGGTGCAGGTATGACAAAGAAAGGTGTTGCTGCTTATAAAAGAAAAAACCCCGGTTCTAAATTAAAGACTGCTGTTACAGGAAAAGTTAAAAAAGGCAGTAAGGCTGCAAAAAGAAGAAAAAGTTATTGCGCAAGATCTGCTGGTCAGTTAAAAAGAAGTAGTGCTAAAACTAGAAATGATCCTAATTCTAGGATTAGACAAGCAAGAAGAAGGTGGAAATGTTAAATGGTTAGAAAAGGTTTATACGCAAATATTAACGCTAGAAAGAAAAAAGGTATTAGTAGGCCAAAAAGTAAATCTACCATATCTAAAAAAGCTTACAAAAATATGAAAGCTGGTTTTCCAAAAAAGAAATCTAAAAAATAATATATTAAGCAGTTTACATCTTTAACTTTTTGGTTGACATTTGTAGACGAATAACCATTTATATATTAATGCAAGATTTTGAAGTAATTCAGCATGTGTTAAAAATTATAAGAAGCAGACAAGAAGACCTTGCTTCTCAGTTAGTAACAGGTTCTGTAGAAAATTGGGAAATTTATCAAAATATTGTAGGGCAGTTGCAATCGCTAGGTTATGTAGAGTCTGAAGTTAAATCGATAATGAATATAATGGATGGCGATGATGGTTAAAAATTTATTAGTTCCTGATAAATATGCAAACAAAAAAAAGGAAAAAACAAACAACAATGCAGGATTTGAATCTGCTTGGGTAAAATCCGACGAACGATTTTTAGATCCTGATAAAATCAACTTAACTTTAAAACAAAAACTTCCAAACCCTACAGGGTGGAGAATGCTAGTTGTTCCATATCAAGGAAAACAAAAAACAGATGGGGGCATTCATATTCCAGACCAAATCAGAGAAAAAGAAGCTTTAGCTACATCAACAGGTTATGTGTTAAAAACCGGACCTGGTTGCTATAAAGACAAAAATAAATTTCCTGAAGGTCCTTATTGTAAAGAAGGAGATTGGGTTCTTATAGCACGATATGCTGGAACTAGGGTTAAAATGGATGATTTTGAAGTTCGTATTTTAAATGATGATGAAATTTTAGCAACAATTTCTGATCCAACTGACGTAAAAAATTTTTAGGAGAAAACAATGGAAGAAATTGAACAAGAAACACCAGAAAATGAAAATATTACTGTTGAATCTTCAGAAGAATCTAATCCAGAATTAGTTACTTTAGATTCTGAAGATAAAAACTCTTCTGATGGTGAAGAAAAATCTTTATCAGAGGATGAGTTAGATAAAAGAAAAAATAAAACTCAAAACAGAATAAATGAGTTAACACGTAGACGTCGTGAAGCAGAAGAAAGAGAAGTTGCTGCTTTAGAATACGCAGACGCTATGAAAAGAAAAGCAGAAGGCTTGCAATCAAGAGTAGATAATACTGATGCAGGTTATGCTTCTGAGTTTGAGGCTAGGGTTTCTTCCCAAGCTGATCAAGCCCGTTCTGCTTTGGAGGAAGCAACAGAAGCTAACGATCCAAAAAGAATTGCAGCTGCTACAGCGGCTATGGCTCAAATTGAAATTGAAAAAGAAAGAGTGAGGTTGTATAAAGGGCGTGTTAAACAACAGAGTCAAACACAAAAAAATATACCACAGTATCAAGCTCCTCAAAGATCACAAGCACCAGCAGCAGAGCCTGATCCAAAAGCTGTAGCATGGGCTGATAATAATGATTGGTTTGGTGAAGATAGAAAACTTACAAGTGTAGCTATTGGTCTTCATTCTGATCTTATAAACGAAGGATTTGACGGTTCTTCTAATGATTATTATCAAGAATTAAATAATCGTTTAAAACCTTGGTTAGGGGCAGCTGGCCATGAAACTGACGTTTCTGTAGAGACTAATTCTACTAAAACTTCACCTGTTGCTTCTGTAACAAGTGGAAGATCGGTTGCAAAAAAATCAAAAACTGTTAAATTAAGTAAATCCCAACTGGAGATTGCCAAAAAACTTGGTGTTCCAAAAGAGGAATACGCCAAAGAAGTGGTAAAACTTCAAGGGAATAGGAGCTAAAAATGGCTAAAAAAGAAATTATCGATGAACCTGTAGCTACTGAAGCAGCAGACAGATCTTCACGGAACAAAGACACAAGAAAAGCTTCAACTCGCCCTGTGCAATGGCGGCCAGCTAATAAATTGCACGCCCCGGATGCTCCAGACGGATTTATTCACCGTTGGATTCGAGCGGAAACTTTAGGACAAGAAGATAAATCTAATGTCCATCGCCGACTCCAAGAAGGATTTGAATTAGTAAGAGCGGATGAGTATCCCGATTCGGATTTACCGGTTTCTGATGGCAAACACGCAGGTATTATTGGCCTCGGAGGTTTGTTGTTAGCTCGATTCCCAGAGGAATTTAAAGAGCAAAGACATGCATATTATAATGCAAGGTCAGGACAACAAATGGAAGCAGTTGATAATGACTGGATGAAGGATAGTAATCCTTTAATGCCAAAAGACGCACCGGAAAGAAGAACACAAGTATCATTTGGTCAACCCCGAAATAATAAATAATTATTATTTCATTAACTAAAAGGAAAAAAACATGGCAAATCAAGACGCCCCCTTTGGTTTACGTCCGATTAAAATGGTAGGCGGCGGTGATTTCACTGGCGGTCAAGATAGATTTACTTTAGCAAGCGGTTACACAACTAGCATTTATCAAGGGGATCTTATAGAACCTCTTGCTGCTGGCACAGTTGGAAGAGTACCTGCTGGTCAAACAAATCGTATTCTTGGCGTTTTTAATGGTGTTAGATATACTAACCCCACTACACAAACACCTACTTGGGCGAACACCTATCAACAACCTGTAGCAGCATCAGACATACAGCCTTTTGTTATTACAGATCCAAACGTTGTATATGAAGTACAAGCTGACGCAGCATTCCCAACATCAGGATTATTTGCAAATTATGATATTGTAGATAATAACCCTGTTGGAAATAATACAGCTGGTATATCTCATGTAGAACTAGATGTAGGAACAGGAAACACAACAGCAGGATTGCCTTTAAAAGCACTGCAAATTAGTACAGACCCAGAAAATGACGATCCGTCAACTGCTAATACTAATGTTCGTGTTATTATTAACAATTCAGTGTATTCCGCTGGAACAGCTGGCGTATAGGAGGTTTAAATGGCTATATCACGCGCACAACTCGCAAAAGAATTAGAACCAGGCCTCAACGCCTTATTTGGACTTGAATATGCTAAATATGGTGACGAATCTAGGGAGATTTTTGAAACAGAATCTTCTGACAGAGCATTTGAAGAAGAAGTAATGCTCGTTGGATTCGGTAGTGCAGCCGAAAAAGCTGAAGGCGCAGGAGTCCAATATGACTCTGCTTCAGAAGCTTATACCTCAAGGTATACTCACGAAACAATCGCGCTTGCGTTTGCTTTAACTGAGGAAGCCGTGGAAGACAATCTTTATGATCGTCTTGCAAACAGGTATACGAAAGCACTAGCTAGGTCTATGAATCACACAAAACAAGTTAAAGCAGCTAACGTTTTAAATAACGCTTTTAACAATGCATTTACTGGTGGCGACGGCGTTGAACTTTGTTCAACTGCTCACCCACTAGCATACGGCGGTACATTTGCGAATGAACCAACTGTAAATGCTGACTTAAATGAAACTTCTCTTGAAAACGCACTAATTGATATTAGTAATTTCGTTGACGAAAGAAATTTAATTGTTGCTCTAAATGGTAAAAAACTTGTTATTCCATCACAACTAAGATTTGTTGCTGATAGAATACTAGAATCTACACTTCGTTCAGGCACTGCCGACAACGATATCAATGCTATGAGGAACACAAGTGCTGTTCCTGGTGGTTATGTAGTGAACCATTTCTTAACAGACCCAGATGCATTCTTCATTATGACTGATGCACCTAATGGTTTAAAACACTTCGAAAGAAGCCCGTTAAGAACAGCTATGGAAGGTGACTTCAATACTGGAAACATGAGATACAAAGCTCGGGAGCGTTACAGCTACGGGTGGTCCGATCCACGTGGAATCTTTGGTTCTACAGGTGTTTAATTAACACTCAATATTCTGAGGAAAGGGGTAGCTTCGGCTACCCTTTTTTTTGTCTTGTATTTTAATTGAATATTTCATACTATAGAAATACTTTGACAATCATTTCGATTGACAGATACTCAACTGACAAAGGAGATTAAAATGAGTAAAACAACTTTTTCAGGCCCTATTAAATCAGGTCCTGTACAATCAACAACTGGTACTAACGTACAAAATGATATTGCTGACGTAGGCTTTACAGTAATTTCACAATCTGCTGCCGTAACTCAAACAGCTACAGCTCCAGCAACAACTATTATTATTCCTGCTTACAGCAGAATTTTATCAATTCAATTATTTGTAACAACAGCCTGGAATGGCGCTGCTTCAACAGCTGGCGTTGGATGGGATGATGGTACAATTGTAGATGCAACATCTTTAACTACTGCAACTTCTGTTGCCGGTGGTACAATAGGAATGAACACTGATGGTGTTGAACCTGGTGCAAATGCTAATAGAACAAATAATTGGTTAGATACTGGCGCAAACAAAAAAAGAATTAGACTTTTAAGTTCTAATGCTGGCGCAGGTGTAGGAACTCTTGTAGTAAATTACGTTCAAGCACAAAGCAAAGTATTTACTGTTTAGGAGGCTTAAATGGCTGGACCAACTAATGTCGCAAACTTAGGAGCAAGTGCTAGTACTGTTTTAGTACCCGCAAAATCAGCGAATCCAAATATTCGCAATATTGGCGGACCAAGTACTTTTGCATATTTTAAAGGCGCTTATTTTGAAGCTGGCGCTGGCGGAGAAGGAAATATTGATATTCAGACACAAGTTAGTGGAACGTGGACTACACAAACAAACTATTCCCTAGCAGCTAATCAGAATGATTCAGTATATGTTCCTGGTGATCAAGGTATTCGTCTTAAAGACGGACTCCGAGTGGTTACTAATGCAAATATTGCAAACGCTCAAATATTCTATACATAGTATAGGGGGATAATATGGAGATGGATTTACTCTGGAATGTTGGGTTAACCATCCTCATAGCCCCCGGTACTTACGCTATTGCTAATTTATTTGTTCGTATGAATAAAGTACAACAAGATGTAAATGACTTTAAAGTAGAAGTAGCTAAAGAATATGTTTCTAAAGAAGACTATCAAGACAGCCTAGAACAAGTTCTAAGAAGATTTGATAAAATAGAAAGTAAAATTGATAGGATTATTGAAAGTGGCTAGTGGTCGTTCTCAATTTTCCAAACTTACTAGTACTTATTCTGGCAAGCCTAAGTGTAAAAAGAATAAAGGTTGCGGAAAGATAATGCCTAACCGAAGAAAGACAACAAGGTATACATAATGACAGTAAGCGGATCAAAAAACTTTGAATTAAATGTAACAGAATACATTGAAGAAGCCTATGAAAGGTGTGGTTTAGAGCTACGCACTGGTTATGACTTACAAACTGCTAAAAGGTCTATGAATTTATTATTTGCAGATTGGGCTAATCGTGGTCTTAATCAATGGACTGTAGCAGAAACTATTACAACCTTAACAAAAGGCGTTAATTTTATTTCTCCAGGATCTGATACTATTGATGTTTTAGACGCTGTTCTTAGGCGAACCACTAATGGTAAAACTAGCGACATGTCAATGAATATGATAAGTCGTGCAGAATTTTTAAACATTCCCAGTAAAGAAACACAAGCTAGACCTAATCAATATTTTTTAGACAAACAAATTAATCCTAAATTGTATTTATGGCCAACTCCAGATAACAGCACAGATCAAATAGTTTTTAATAGACTTGTGCGTATTGATGATGCCGACACTCCTACAGATACAGTTGAAATGCCTTTTAGATTTTACCCATGTCTTGCAAGTGGTTTAGCTTATATGCTTTCTGTTAAAAAAGCACCTGACAGAATGCAAATGTTAAAAGCTGCATATGAGGATGATATGAGAAGAGCTATTGATCAAGACGAATCAAGAGCATCTTTTAGAGTAGCTCCTGATATGAGAAGTTATAGGTTAAGATAATGTCTTATGCATTAGGAAAATTTGCTATTGCCCTATGTGATATTTGTGGGCAACAGTACAAATTAAATGAATTAAGAAAACAATGGAATAACTGGAAAGCTTGTCCTGAATGTTATTCCCCTAAACAACCGCAACTTGAAATACCTACTAATACTGTAGATCCTCAAGCATTATATGAGCCTAGACCTAATATGGATATAGAAGCTGGAGATGGAGTGGTAAGAACAGAAAACCCAGGATTTGTCAACGCAAAGGAAAATGTGATAGGATCATCTTTTAGGTTTAATTCTATAAACGGAAAAATTGGAACAGTAACAGTAACAACTACGTGAGTAAAAAATGGCTTATACATACACAACATTAAAAACAGCTATACAAGATTTTGTAGAAGACTCTGGAACAACATTTAACGCTAATATAGATAATTTTATTGAAAATGCAGAACAAAGAATTTTTTCTATGGTGGATCTTCCTCTAGATAGAAAAAACTCTACTGGTAATTTAACAACCTCTAATAAATATTTAGCAACTCCAGAAGATTTTTTATCAGCTTACAGTTTAAGTGTTATATCTAATGACACACATTATTTTTTGTTAAATAAAGATGTTAACTTTGTTCAAACTTATAACCCAGACCCTAGTGTTAAAGGTCTTCCAAAATATTATTCTTTATGGGACGATAATACTTTTATTGTTGGACCTGCTCCTGACCAAGCTTATGAGGTAGAACTTCATTATTATTATAAACCAGAGTCTATAACAACTGCAACTTCTGGTGAATCTTGGTTAGGCACAAACGCACAAAACGCTCTTCTTTATGGATCATTGGTAGAGGCTTATACTTTTTTAAAAGGTGAGCCAGATCTTATTAAACTTTATAACGATAGATATATGGAAGCCTTATCTAGATTAAAAAATCTTGGTGAAGGTCGTAATCGTACTGATGAGTATCGTTCTACAATTGTAAGACAGAAGGTAACATAATGTTTTCACAAAAAATAGAAATGACAACAGGTGATGTCAAGGTCATAACAACTACAAACAGAGGTAAAACTCCAGAAGAAGTAGCTGAAATGGCAATGGAAAGAATTATTCACGTAAGCGGTGATGCACCTGATATAATAAAACAACAAATTACTGCTTACCAAACACAACTTTTTCATGTATTAGTATATTATATGAAAGAAATGGTTCAAAGTGATCGAACTAATGTCATAAACCTTCTTAATAAAGAAGGTCATAGTTCGTTAGCTGACTTAATAAGGAGAATGTAAGAATGGCAATAACTCAAGCAATGTGTAGTTCCTTTAAACAGGAATTATTACAAGGTCTTCACAACTTCACTAATGGTGCTGGTGGTGGGACTACAACAACTACTGGTACTGGTAATACATATTACTGTGCGTTGTATACTAGCTCAGCAACTTTAGGAGCTACTACAACAGCATACACCACAACCAATGAAACCACTAATACTGCTGGAGCAGCGTATAATGCTGGTGGACAAGGTTTAACAAATGTAACACCTTCTTTAGATGGTACTACAGCTATTACTGATTTTGGTAATGTAACTTGGTCTGCAAGTTCATTAACAGCAAGAGGGGCTATGATATATAACTTTAGTCAATCTGGTAATAATGCAGTGTGTATATTAGATTTTGGGAGTGATAAAACAAGCTCTGCTGGTGATTTTACAATTAATTTCCCGGCTCCAGCTGCATCTACTGCATTAATTAGAATAGCTTAATTAATTAAAAGGAAAGGCTAATGGCTCTCAAATTTTTTGATAGAACCAAACAAGATGCCACAACTTCCGGGACTGGCACTTTTACTTTGTCAGCAGCAGCTGCTACAGGTGGTTTTAGAACATTTGCCTCTGTTCACGCTAGTGGTGATGAAGTATTTTACTGTGCTGTTGACAGCTCTAGTGGTAATTTTGAAGTTGGCCAAGGAACTCTTACATCCGGAGGTAGCTGGACTTTAACTCGTGACATAGTTAAAAGCTCAACCAACTCAAATAACAAAGTTAATTTTGCCTCACCACCAGAAATATTCTCCACATATCCAGCTGAAAACGCTGCTTTTTCTGATACAACCCTTGCAAGTAATGTTGTTGAAACAGACGCTGTTTTTGACGAAACATTAACAGCTAACAAAGCTCTTAGTGGTCAATTTAAAGGTACTCTTCAATTTAATAAGGCTTTCTTTACTATTTCTGATTATACGGTTGCATCAGGTCAAACATTAACTGTTACCGATAGTGCTGATTTATATGCTGTTGATATAGCTGCTGGAACAGTTATGGATAGAACAGCAGATTTTACCGATGATGTAACTATTTCTGCTAATACTTTATTTTCACCAGGCATTAATGCTTATGCTACTGTTACAATATCTAACAATGTAACAGCAACTGTTTCTCCTGTTGGTACAACATTTGTCAATGGTGGATCAGGTATATCAACAGGTGGACCAATACAATGGAAACTACCCACATCAGATGGGGCCGCTAACACAGAAATTGTTACAGACGGTAGAGGTGGTTTTGGTCTTAAAGGTGCTATATCAACAGGTGCAGATGGCACTGTTGTGTTAAATCCAAGTACCGAAGTTCTTATCTCTACATTTGATTACAATGCTTACACACCTTCTTCTCCATTAGAAAGTTTAGAAGTTGTTGTTCCTTCTAGTGTTGCAGCTAGTGCTGATCTTATAGAAAGTTTTAGAATAAAGTGGGTAGGTGTTAATTTTGGAGGAGCAGATAATTCTAGCAATAGTCAAGCAACTTTAATATTTTCTCTTGCTCCTATAACTTCTGCTGGTGGCGATGTAATATTTAGCTCTACTGATACTTATTGGTACGGTTTTGGAATCACTAAAAACAATACTACTTCTTGGACAGATGCTAATACTTGGGCAAGTGGTAAAGACAGAACATGGACTGTTTCAAATGGTACTTATGAATCTAATACTTATGGCTATTCTTTATGGGGTTATCAAAATACACCTTCAATGTCTTCAAGAGGTAGTAGTACTTATCATGGTCCGACAATAGCAAACAATCCTTTTACAACTGATGAAAATACTTACATGAGAACTAATATAACTGGTGAAATTCAGGTAATGAATTATAAATCTAGTATGGATACGCAACAAACATTTCAATGGAATGGGTACTCTGGTAATTATAGTTTTAATCAATATAATTATATGGGTGGTGGCAGACAAATACAGAACTCTAATAGCACTGCTTATGCTTTACAAAGTGCTCAAGCAAAAGGTTTTAGAATGTATTTCTTACCTTATGATAAAAATCAACAAGGGAGTTGGGGTCTTGTTTCTGGAAGAATAGAAGTTTTTGCAACTATAAAGCAAGCCGCCGCTCAAATAACAGTAGCATGATAATTTGCAATACAATAAAATATAAGGTAAAAAGGTAATACTATGGCATCGTTAATAAAAACAAATAAAGTAAGTACTCCAGGTGGTGAAGAGTTTACATTGCCTACAACTTATCCTAGTGCTACAGTTGATTTAACATCAACAAGTGGTGGTCAATTAGGTTATGGTTCAGCTAATCCTGTAACTGATAGAATGCAAACTTCAAGTTCAACCTCTGTGACAGGTGATGTATTTTGTGATAAAGCAAGAGTTAATAATGCTAGTTCTGTTGTATCAAGTGTTATATTAAACACTCTTCCTAATGGTACTACTGATGTAGATGAAGTTTCAAGAACTAGATTTCACTTTTCAGGAGCATGTTTTACAGGAGTTGCCAAACCATGCATTCAACTCTTGGATGCAAACAATGCTAATTGCTTAACTGGTAATTATACTGCTCCTCAAAGGTTATCGTATAGTTATGGTGGCGGTAGTTCTCAACAAAATTATTCAAGAGCAATGACCGTTACTGAAAAAAATCAAGGACATATGCTGTATCACCCTCAATTAACTCAACCTACAGGAGCTAGTCAGTCAGGAGAAATATTTACAAAAACATCTGCTACTGATGGTTTAGCAATGTTGGGAGGCGAGCTTGTTGTTTCTCAATACAATAAATCACAAGGTTATGAACAAGATCATTTTTTAATAGAATCTGTTTTTATTTACAACAACAATTCAAGTTTTTCTACTACAAATAGTGTAAATTTTGTTATGAATTCAAGTTTTTGGACTTACTCAGGATATAGCTCAGGAGCAGCACCTGTTTACACTCAATTAAAATTTTATGACGCTAATGGAAATAGTGTTAATGAAGGTATGTTTATGACTTACTCTAATTTAAACGCAAATAAATAAAGGAATAAAGAATGACGGTTAGAACAGATAAAATACAATCATTAACAGGATCAGCTCCTTTAACTCTTCCTAAAACACTACCTACAGCTAAAAGAAATGTAAAGGTAGATGCCTCAGGAAATATAACAGCTCCATCTTCTTCAGTAAATTTTTCTTCTTTAGGAACATCTAGTGAAACAGGTTGGGTTCTTTTAGGAGTTGCAGATCAACAATCTTTTACAACTAACTTTCAAATTTCTATTGACCCTGCGTCAGGTTACTCTGGTTCTGATATTTATCAATATCGTTTAGAATGGGCGTTAGTTGGAAATAGAAATGCTAGTGGCAATTATTTTGTTTTATCTCCTATGAACGGAAGCACTAATATAAGTCAAAGTATGAGTAGTACGGCATCAGGATGGAATAAATATGATGTTTCTTGGACTGGAGGTGTTAACTCTAGAAACAGCACAGGAACTTATGGTTCTGAACATTTTTTATCTAATACTGCAACTACAACTGCTGGTGTAAATTCTATGACAAATTTTGATGCTATGTACACAAATCCAATTCCGTGGAATGACGGTGGTGCTGGTGAGACATCTTCTTATAAAGGAGGTGCATGGGGAACAACAGATTATTATAATGGTGCGGCTAATCGTATGATTCCTCCAGTTTTAGAACAAGTTAATACTAACAGATGGAACAGTACCTACAATCAGGCTTATAATGGTGGATATAATGTAAATTTTGCAATGGCTGGAGTTATAAAAAAAGGAAGTGTTACTAATTCTAGTTTTGCAGATGGATTTACTTTTTCAACCACAAGTGGATGGGATGGTAATAACACTTCTTATATGCTTGCAGGTCAAGTAAATATGTATGGAATACCAAAAACAGGTTAAGGAATAATAATATGTCAACATTAGCAACAAATAAATTAGGAACATTGGCTGGTACAGCAGATATGTCTTTACCAACAACAAGACCTACTTCAACAAAATCAGCTTTTTTAAATAGTGCTGGAAATTTAACTTTTGAAGACAGTCCTGTAAAGTGTGAATTTCTTGTCATAGATGGAACAACAAAAGTAACTAAAATTCTTGTTGATGTTAATACTACAGCAAAAGATATTGGCGAAACTGAATCTGGTCTTGTCGTTAATACAAACCTCGATAAGACTTTAGGAATTGACATAGGAACATGGAACTTACCAGATGCTGTAAGATCAGCTTATTTTCAAGATGGAAATGTTAGGTGGTGGGATTTACAAGCCAATGGCTCTTCTCAAGGAGACTCTAGTAATCTTCAATATGGTAGGTTTTATGTTCAAATCTTAGATGCTGCTAAAGCACCTGTTTTAGCAGGTACGACTACTACGCAAAAGGTAGGACATAGTTCTTGGACAATGTATAGTAACAGTAGTAATTCTATTCAGCAAGATGGTAACTCGCAATATTGGTACAATGCAGCAGATGGAAGTAGCTCTGGTAACATTGGTTATGGTCAATATTGGCTTGGTAACAGTGGTGGTGGTTATGTTGTAGCACCTTGGTTTTTAAATATTAAACTTGTTCCTTGGATGAATGGCTATTGGAAAATAGGAGGAAGATATACTAGTTATGGAGAAAGTAGTAACCTTGCATATGGTCCTAGACAGTCATGGGGTTTTACACAACCAACTATGCAAAGCCAGGTAAGAGCTCCTGCTAGCGGAAACTACATAGATCGTTCTTATATGGGTTCTTATCCAGCAGGATTTTGTATAAATGTAGGTGACGATAGTGCAAATAAAGCAGTTAGTTATTCTTTTGCTAACTTTACCTTAACCGCAACAATTAAACCAACAACTGTTGTTGTAGCATAGGAGAAATATTATGGCTTTACCTACTAAAAAAACTTTAACTAAAGGAAAAATTAGCACTAGTGAAAATTTTGTAAGAGTTTTAAGAGATGAAAGTGATGAAGAATTAGCTATAAGACAAGCAATGAATGATGCTTACATAGATAATTACATAGTTAATAAAATTAATATTTTAGAAGAAACGGTTGATTATAAACATTCAAGTTTAGATTGGACACAAATAGCTGATTCAGAAAAACCTTTAACAGATGAATCTACTGCTGAGTTTAAAAAATATAGAGAAGATATTAAAAAAATAAAAGAAACTTTAGTAGATTCTGATGATAAACCATTAGATACAAATGATGCTTTTTGGGATGAAAGTTTTACAAATATGTTAGAGCTTTTTCCCACAGAACCAACCCCTGAATATAAACCAGAAGAATAGGAGTAAAACCAAATACTCGTATTTTTTTAAAGAATAGGATAATATAAAAAAATGTTTGGTTTTACTACTTTTTCACAAGATACCTTTTCGTCATCAGGCGATACAAGTATTTCTATTGTTGTTACCGTTACATCCGTAACAGGAACTGCTCAAGTAGGGCAAGCTGCTGCTGGAGAATTTGTAACTGTTAATCCAACAGGAGTTTCTGCAAATACAATTGTTGGAAGTGTTGTTGTTTCAGCAGCTCGTACTGAAGATATAAGCGGTGTTTCAGCAAATGTTTCTTTAGGGCCATACTCTATTGCTACTCAAGGTAATGTAAGTATAGTTATAGAAACACCTATTACAGCCACTATGTCTGTAGGCAATGTATCGGCTAATTTTGGTGTAACTTGTTTCCCATCAGGAGTTTCTAGTACAGCAGAAACAGGAAATGTAACAGCTATTACTAATGTTGTTGCTAAACCTCGTCAAAACGAAGATTTTGTAATAACAGTAAAAAGCACTGGCAGTGGTAATAAATATTTTGTTAATGGCATTCAACAACAAATGCCTACTGCATTGCACAAAGGTTTTACTTACAAATTTGATCAATCAGATTCTAGTAACACAGGTCATCCATTAAGATTTAGTACTACACAAGATGGCTCAAATTACACTGATGGAGTTACAGTAGTAGGAACGCCTGGTCAGTCAGGAGCTTACACACAAATTGTTGTGGCTGATAATGCACCTAGCACTTTATATGTAAAATGTAATATTCACAGTGGAATGGGTTTTGCTGTTACTGTTGGCGTTAATGTAAATCTTTTAATGACATTGAGTGAAGGAGATGTTAGTTTATCCATGGGAGCAACAGCGTTTCCTACTGGCGTTTCAACACTAGGTCAAATTGGAACTGTGTTGGTCAGAGAGGGCTCTACTGTTTTCCCAACAAGCGTTACTGCCACTGGTGAAGTTGGCGAGTTGGTGTTATGGCAAGAAGTAGACACAAGTCAAACACCTAATTGGACAAGGATTGCTGCATAATGGCTACATATAGTAATTTAGGAATAAAATTAATTCAAACAGGTGAAGAATCTGGTACATGGGGTACAAGTACAAATACTAATTTTGATCTTATAGA
>Ga0181418_1000274_pt1 | contig 17251 bp, 12 predicted proteins | sample 41SPOviralmetaG_FD_130143 | JGI IMG/M metagenome (GOLD analysis project Ga0181418, IMG submission 130143) | Marine viral communities from the oligotrophic San Pedro Time Series (SPOT) site, San Pedro Channel, CA, USA - 41 SPOT_SRF_2013-03-13 | ecosystem: Environmental > Aquatic > Marine > Strait...
AGATTGGGGAACTAATCCATGTTGTGAAATTGCGTTAAGGCCATATCAGTTTTGTAACTTGTGCGAAGTTAATGTAAGTGACGTCACGAGCCAGGAAGATCTTAACGATAGAGTTAAGGCCGCATCTTTCATAGGTACGCTTCAAGCAGGTTATACGGAATTCCACTATCTAAGAGAAATATGGCAAGAGACAACCGAGAAAGATGCTTTGGTCGGTGTATCAATGACAGGTATAGCATCGAAAAAAGTATTAAAGATGGATATGGGTAAAGCTGCCGATGTAGTTAAACGTGAAAATTCTAGAGTTGCGAAGCTTATAGGGATAAACAAAGCTGCGCGCACGACATGTGTTAAGCCTGCAGGGACGACATCTCTGGTGCTTGGAACATCATCTGGTATTCACGCTTGGCATAATGATTTTTATATCCGTAGATTGCGTGTTGGTAAAAACGAACCTATATATAAATATCTAAAAGCAAATAATCCTGACTTAGTGCAGGACGAATATTTTAGACCGCACGATACTGCTGTTATCGAAATACCACAATCAGCGCCGAAAGGTTCTATAATGAGAACTGAATCTGCTTTTGACTTACTCAAGAGAGTTAAGAAAGTTGCTACCGAATGGGTTAAGCCTGGTCACAGAAAAGGTTCTAACACCCACAATGTGTCTGCAACGATTAGTTTAAAAGAAGATGAATGGGATAAAGCTGGTAAATGGATGTGGGATAACAGAGAGTGTTACAATGGTCTATCAGTTCTACCTTACGATGGTGGGACGTACACTCAAGCTCCGTTTGAAGACATAACAGAGCAAGAGTTCAACAAGAGAGTCAAGCTCTTAAACGATGTAGATTTATCTATGATTGTTGAAACAACTGACGAAACAGATCTGTCTGGTGAATTGGCTTGTGCCGGCGGAGTCTGCGAAATAACAAGCCTATAATTAAACAATTATTATGAAGAAAATTATTTTAAGTTTAACATTTAGCGTGCTGTGTATATTTAACGTTAACGCTCAATCAAAAGGAGATTGGTATGTTGGCACCAGTGATATTACAAACAAAGCTTTATCTGATTGGTCTTTTTTACCTACAATAGGTTACGGAGTGTCGGATGATGTTATGGTTGGAGTTAACGTATCACAAGTAGATTCTACTGTCGACATATCGTACGATTTACACGCTAGGTATTATTTTGGTAATCAACTTTTTGTATATGCAGCTACCAACGGTTTTAACACTGACAACATTAAATTAGGTGTTGGTAAAATGTTTGGCATTGCGGGTGGGATTTACATTGACCCAAAATTAATGTATGATGTGAAAAACAAGACTACAAATCTAACTTTAGGTTTAGGATTATACTTCTAAACAAATTATAAATTAAATTAAATAAAATGAATAAATTAAATAACGAGTTCGACGAACTACAAAATGTAATAAACGACTGTCAATCTGATGTAACTAAATTTATAGAAGGAAATAACTCAGCAGGAACACGGGTTAGGAAAGCTATGCAAGCGGTCAAAAAAATGGCTCAAGATATTAGAGTTGAAGTTCAAGATCAAAAGAATGCTCAGTTCTAAAGAGTATTAAACTAATAAAGGGAGCTTAACGGCTCCCTTTTTTATTTTCTTTTTAATAAATCTACTAGTTATAAAAGCAACTATAGCTGCTGTTATACAAACAGGACAGGGCAAGCACATTAAGACTTATTAGCCACTCTAGAGTTTGACGCTGTCTTAACTTTTTGTTTTGCTTTATCTATTGAGTTTGAATCCCTTGTCATGTATTTGTATGCGTATTTAGCTAGTTTCAATCCCTTGGACATAGGCACGAAGTGCGTTGCAGCTTCTTTAATGTTGTCCCAAGCGGTATTTTTTGTACTAATATCTGGAACCATTGATTTGGCAAGTTTAGATCCAAAATTATCTTTTGTGGCCTTTTTCGAGTAATCATTTTTTTTACTATAATCAAAACTTTTTTTAACTGGAGAGTTTCCAAAACCTGAAAACCCTTTCATTTTAAAACTCATAATATTTTTTTAATCTAAATTAATATACTCAATTGTTACTTCTTCACCGTTTTCTAAAGCTTCTGCTATTGGTGGATATACACGTTTATAAGCCTGAACTGATTTACCTATAAAACCATCTTTCATTAACACATTATTTTCTTGTGAATCACCTAATATTAAACAACCAGCAGTGTGCTCATCAGTATTACCCGTATGTATAAGTATCCACTTAAAATTAGGTACATCTTGAACATGTAGCATTCCTTTATGCATGTCTCCATACTTTTTAGTATATCTACCGTGAAACCCACCTTCTTTTCTAAGTAGTATGCTATACACTCCAGCTGGTATACGTGTCTCAGCCATTACCTTCTCTTCTCTACGTTCATCTTCTAACGTGTAGCAAAGAAACTTTGTTTCGTTTGTTACGTCAAACAACAATCCACTTGTTGAATCTTTTTGACTACTAAATCTAATTACTTTTAATTTCATATTATGTTGTTAATGGTATTTTTAATACTATTGTCCAAGTTACATAAATTTCATCTGTGGCGTTATCTGCGGTTGCCATTATAGCTGGCAATATAGTATCTCCAGCAAATATCGTTTTGTTTGCGGTGTTAGATACTAATTTACATGGGCCTTTGAAACTTGAAGAACCACTTACACCTCCCGATGTGTCGGCAGTAGCTATGCACTCTAATGTAAACTCATGGTTAACACCTGTATTTCCCCAATCAATACCATCTCCAGTACCAGCTCCACTAGAATGAAATAACCCAGCTTTAAATGATAAATTACTATCATCATTTCTACCTATAGCCCCAAACCCAACCAGCACTCCATCGTTTGGTAACACTATAGAATTTACAGCGTGGTTTTTACCCACTGCTGTTGAATTCTCTAAAGTGGTTGAAGTTATACCACTGTCAGAGTTCCAATCTTCTTCGTATATACCTTTATTAGGATTAGGAAACATCCATTCAGGGTCGCTACCACTATTAGTTGGCACCGCACTAGCGCTAAATGTCATGTAGGTGTAAGCGTGTCGTTCGTTTTTTACAATTTTATGGTTTGAATCTAAACCTAAGTCACCACCACTAGCTATAGTGCCAGTTTCTATATCTTCTAAATAGACGTCACTACGAAATCGAGATATTAAGCTCCATATATGTTGGCCTATCCACTTCATTTATTCGTACGTTGCTTTAATAGTAAGCTGTCGACTACCCGCGCTACTATCCATTTGAGCCTTTAAAGCATAGACAGTAGTATTGTACTCTAACTCTAAACCTTCTAAAACTAAAGCAACTCCAGCTGGGACTTCTGTTGATCTTAATATATAATACGTATAAGTTCCATCTGTGAGAAATAGGTCGAAAGTACAGCTATCACCACTTTCGTCGGCATTTGAAACTACTAAATTACTAGGAGCGCCCGAGATGGTATCATTAGCGCCAGTATTTGTTTCTATAGCTTTTATATCCGTTGCGTTGGTATTTGTTAAGGTAGTAAAAGTTACCGTAGCCACTATAATCCTCTATTAAATAGCATGTACTCTAAAGTTGCAGCTGCATTTTCAGCATCTACAGTAATGTCCATAGTGTAATCATAAGGAAAAAACGCAAACTCACCTTGTTTTAAAGTCATGAATCTAACCGCGTTATCTGCTGACGCAAGATCCGCCGCTGTTCCTCCATCTACCATTGCCCCGATGTAAACATCGTGGTCTGCTGCTGAAGTGTTTTTAAAGTATAAAAAACCTCCATGTGTACCAGCTACACCGCCATCGTCCTCTGCGCTACCATCAAAAAGTAATGAATGAGTAGTTGTTGGGGTTACTGTAGATGCTTTAAGTACATCTACTGTTAATGCGTCTGTTACTGACAGTGATATCGCACTACTTGATGGACCTGGAGTAGTCGAAGCAGAAGCAGCATTAGCTGTTATTGTTAGTGTTGGTGTAATTGTTGCCATATTGTTTTTGTTTTATTGTTTTATTATTTTCCTTTCTACACTTCCATCATCGTAAATGTAAAATAGAAGTTGATTTTTAATTTCTTTCGTTGGTCTACCTAATAAATCAGTAATCATTATTAGTTCTTTTTTAGCCTGCGTTCTAGTTAGTAGTGGTCCCGACCAAGTACCATCACAATAATCGTAAGTTGCTTGACATATAGTATCCCATTCGTTTTCACAACAGTAATCGTCTACCGAAATTACCCAAGCATAACACTCGTCATTTAACCAGTAAGGGTTCCCAGCACCAGTAATACAATTAGCATTGTATAGGCAAGATAAAGAATCATTAACATTAGCAGTTGATTCGTAGTTATACGCCCCTGGATCCAAGCAACCCATAACCACTTCGATACACGAACCGTTATCCGTGTTAGCAAGTGAATCGTAATTAAGAGCGGTATCATCCATACACCCATAAATATAAGCAATACAACTAAAATCCTCTGTGTTTGCTTCGGGATTGTAATTGAGCATAGAAGGATCCGTGCAGCCAGATATAAAAGGTATACAAGAACTATTATCACTATTTGCTAAAGGGTTATAATTAAACATTGTCGAATCAGTACATCCAAAAACATAAGGTTCACAACCACCATCATCAGTGTTAGCGTTAACACTAAAATTAAACATTGTAGGATCCGTACATCCATATATTAAAGGTATACAAGTATCAGGTGTATTTGCTAATGGATCAAAATTAAAAGCTAGAGACTCCATGCACCCTAAGATCACAGGTACACAACCACCGTTGTCGATGTTTGCTATTGCATTATAATTAAAAGCTGTTGAATCTGTACAACCCCAAATAGCCTCTGTTTGACAATCACCATTGTTATAATCAGCTATAAATCCTTGAGTATAATATTCTAAATAAGAAGAGTTGGTACAACCAGGAGCATGATAACAACTTCCATCATCTGTGTTTGCCGTGTCTACATAGTTTAAAGCTAGTGAATCCGTACAACCAAATATCCTATCAATGCAATAGTCACCACAATAAGTTGGTACAGTACGCTTGAATAATGGCTGTATGAAAGGTGGTATAACTTCTATCATAGTCATACCTAATGGGTTTGTCAGCTTAAACCCACAGTGAGCCGCGGATTGAAAAGCCTGTTGTGATATTGAGAACTTAAACGAAACCGGTTCAGGTGCTTTTAAGTTTATAGTATAATCTTGAGAATAAGCAGCTGTGTCTAGTGTAAAGTTCCAAACACTATCTCCTTGAGTTACCTCCAAGTTTGACGCTGCCCAACCATCACCAACTAAATCTGTTAGAGTTAATATATAATCGCATGCTGGAACTAAAGACATTGTATTAGCTATAGAGTCATAATTATATGCTAGTGAGTCTGTGCAACCATACGTCTTTAGCTCGGAGCACGAGCCATCGCTTGTATCAGCTCTAGGATTAAACTCCACATAAGAAGAATCCATACAGCCAAATATCGGTGGGCATGGAGCTACTAAAATAGCATGAGCCGTATCACTACCAAAAGCAGCGTTTGTCCCAGACACTATAGTATCATAGCATTGTACTACGTAATAAGATCCATCTAACCCACCCCATAAAGCTCCGTTTAACCCATCTCCATAGGTATCGTATATTGTAAAAGTTAATGGACCTGGAGGTAAACATCTCTGCTCTACGACAGAAGCATAGTCAGGTTCTCCACCATAATTAGTACCATAAGTTAGCATGTTACCACTAGTGTCTTCTATAGTCCAATAAGTTTCATCTTGATATTGATCTAAATTTATAACAATAGTTACTGGCACGCAGTTTTGGCTAAATGATAATATCGGTAATAATAATAGTAATAAAAGTTTTTTCATTATGCTTCTTTGTGTTTGTTTGCAAAAGCTCTTGCCTCTGCGTTAGAACTAAATCCCCATCTTTTTAAAGCGTGACCGTGCCTTGTTAGTTCTCCTTTCTCGTCTTTAACCGGATCATTAGCACCGCCAAATCTAGCGGCAAAGCTAATTCTTCTAGGATCAGTACCGCTAGTAAGTTGATTTCCAAGAGTGTTACCCGTTTCTTTTTTATGCTTTTTTCTCATTATCACATTACTCTTATTGTACTGTGTATCTGTAAGTTTATTGGGAGAATCTTTTTTACAGCTACCTTTAGCACAAGCCGTCGTGCCTGGTACTCTACTGTAACCCTCCCAGCAGTTACAATCTTTTTTTGCTAATGGTGAGTTTTGGTATCCACCCCAACCGTTCATTTTAAAAGCCATGTTACTTCACCTTACAAGCACACCACCCAAGACATACTTTACCAAAAGTTATTTTCTTTATAATTTTACAAAATTTTTCTTTCATATCTATTTTTTTTAAAAATCACTCATTAATTGATTATCTATTTCTCCTTGTACTTCTTCTCTTGTTGCCACCATCTTAAAACTAAGATCAGCTTGAAACCTAGCAACCTCCTCTCCATCTTTGAATATTATAATAGTAGGTACAACTGCTATTTTATATTTTGTTTGCGCCTCTGTGTCTGTAGCTATGTCGGCATAACCTTTTGTTTTACAATCTTCAAGATCCATAAACCAATTAACATCATTAGCGCTATTCCATCCAGCATTAAAATGAGTTACTTGTATTTGGCTAAAAGCGGTGCTAGCAAAAAATACAAACACCATTACTAATAGATACATAACGTATTGTTGCCAAGCTGTTTCTTGTGTCTCCATTATCTATCGTATAATTTGTCTTCTATTTTTTCAAGAGATTCTTTTATTTCTTGTACATCTTTTTGTGTGTCTAAAATAGTATTACGGATCATTTGATCTTTCATATTAAATTCCATTCTAGTCACCTCATCTGGCGGTATAACCGGTAGTTCTTTTGCCTCAGCAATATCCGCTTGTAGCACGAACCACATGCTTATTAAAGTTGCCATAGCAAATCCTATAGCTATTAATGTTTTTACACTAAGTACAAAACCCGTGTCTTCGTTTAACTCTTTTGCCATGCTAAAAAATTGTGTAATTTAATCCTAATTTAAAGTCGTACCACTCTCTGTTCCAGTACTTGTTATATTTTCCTTCTACAAAGTATCCTAAGTTTTTATTTACTTTTATTCCGTATATTAATCCACCAGAATAATCATACCATTGGCCATCAACATAATTGTGATAACTAAATTCACTACCATCATCGTAATGATAAGGCATTAAACTTCCCCAAGCATGTAGCCATGTTTTCTTAGAATACTTATAGTAATCAAAACCTACAACAAGCGAGTGTTGTATAGTTTTCTTTAATTCGTTTCTTTTCTTTTCAGTGTAATCAGCTAGTACTCCAGGTATTACAACTGCCTCCCAAACCTCAGCGCTAGTAGCAACTAGCTCTCCCGTAGGACTGTAGTATTCGTTGCTATACACATCTACCGCATAACCTTCTTGTAAAGCTAAGTATGTATAATGTAAATCACCGTTGTCTAACATCCACTCATCTAAAGCGTTATAGCCATAAGGCTCGGCAAGCCTGTGTGTTAACCCAACGTTCCAAGATAAGTTTTTACCATCTCTATGTCTATATCTTTCCGATGCTTCAAAATACTTAATATCAGCAAAACCATCCTCTAAGTATTCTATTTTTAAAGCAAAGAAGTTTATACATAGTTCATCTGGACAACCATCATCAGAACTAAACCTAACAAAATGATGTTGATCCATATAGTCAACACCTTCTTGTCTTTTGTAATCAATCTCAAATAGGTATTCAACTCCTTTAACTTTACCGACAGTGGCCGCATCACTGTAATTAGATTCCGTTCCGTCATAAAATGTTTGAGCCTTGTTTTCATAGCCAAACCTTGCAATCTTACGTAATCCTATGGTAAAATTATAATCATAAGGAGTTGAAATAGTCTGTGTAGATAATCCATTATCCACAGAGAATACATCAACATCAGAAAGTGACGTTCCACCGTTAACAGCTGTATAAAAAGTGGAGAACTTTAATAAGTCCTCAACTTGCTTCTTACCAAATGTTTGTGCCGTTGTTATATTAGATATAAGCAGTAGCAGTATTATTAGTTTTCTTACCATCTCTTTATTATCACTTATTTTTTGAATTGTTTACTTAATCGTGGTAGTAACATAAGCCACTTTCATTAGCTGTCATTACGCCGCATTGTTTTTTACTTTTCTTTATGTGTTTACACCTAATCTTTTTACCGTCTTTTCTTTGTTTTACTTTCTCATGTATAGTGCAACGCGAACCTTTTCCTTCAACTATAGTCTTACACCTAGCACCGTTAGCGTTAACATGTGAGCAAGTTATGTCTTTTTTACCTTCTTTTCTTTCTTTCTTTTGCTCTTCTATATTCTTTTCTTCTTCCTTTATTTTTTTAGGATCTGTTTCTATAAAAGATTCTTCTTTTGACTTTTGTATTAACTCTTTCTTTTTTCTTTTAGCAGCATCATCAATACCTAAATCCCAAGGATTCCAACCGAGTACTAAAGCAATTTTATCTTGAACTTCTACATCTGAATCAGCAGCTAACAATATGTTTTGAGTTTTTTGCAAAGCTTTATCTGTAGGTATGTTTGTTGTTGCAGAGATTAAATTTGCAATAGCATTTAATGCTGGACTGTTTATATCAAAGCCCATATCATCAATCAGTTTTTGATTAAACTTTTCTGATTGAGTTGCACTGTAAAGCTTTCTAAGTTTGCTACCTATAGTAGGTGACATGTTAGCGAATTGTAGCACGGTGTAAGCGTGATCAGCGTTGTAACCTTTCTTTCTTTGATCTTGCCATTGGTTGTAAGCATTCTTAACAGTCATTATAGTCACACCAGTTAACCCCATACCTTTTAACAGTGAATCCATCATTCCGTTAGCCGCTCTTTTCGTCTTTTTATCCCATTGATCTTCATCATCTCCAAGCGCGGCAAATAAAGCTGTTTGTAAAGTAACAAATATAGCGTTTTGCACAGCACCATAATAACCAATTTTACCTATGTTTTCTACCGCTTTACCTCTATTGTTTTTAAGATCCATAACAGCTTTCATTATAATCCTGTTATATTGCATGGGTGTGTTACCAAAAGCTAATAGTATTCTACCTAAACCACTAGCTTGTTGTTGTGATATCTTATCAGCTCTAGAAGACTGCTGGTTTGCCTCCGTTCTCTCTAAAAGATTTGTCCAAGCTTTAGCCTCCGCTTCTTTTGTAGACATACCTTGTTTTTCGTAAGCTATGATTTTACTCCTATAATATGTTGCGCCACCAGACGCAATAGCAAAACTATCAGCAATTTGTGTAGGTAAAAATCCTTTTTCCAACAACCAAGCCACAGCTGCTTTAGGACCACCCTTCTCTACCGCTGCTGCTAATTCAGCTTCATTAATACCCCTTTGATTACCAGATCTTCTTTGTTTTAAATAATCTGAGAAGAATATTTTTTGAATATCTTTAGCAAACTGAGGCACGTTCATCACACGTTTACCAGCTTCAATTATATTGTTATCTCCATAGTCGACGTAGTTGGCTGCAGATATAGTTTGTAGTACAGCTGATCTAGTATTGAGGAACATAACGGCACCAACAGAGTTGTTAACCCAATTATTCCAAGCTGTTTCTATTCTACCAGCTTGATTCTTGTTTCTACCATACTCCATTCTATACAACATATCCCTTAGCGCTTCCACATGTTTAGCGCCATAAGCAGCCTCAAGTTTAGATAAGTTTTCTTCAGAGAACAATATATCAACATTGTGCTTCCATTGTTGTAAGTATTTAGATCGACCACCCTCGTTAGTTATACGTTGTAAATCAAGAGTTACACCTTCTACCGTCCAATATTTAGATGGTTCTATATATCCTTTTTCGTGCCCTGAAAGCACGCCTAACTCGTTTGCAAACCGCTTAAGCCCCTTGGGATCACGCTCCACCGCTTCTAATAGCATATTAAAAGTTTCTTCAGCTAAACCAAGGTCTTCAGCTGTTGCTATTTTTCTATCGTTCCACAACCAAACTCTAACAGCGTGCTCTTGAGTCCAAAACGTCTTTTTTCCTTTTTTGTCTCTTATGTTGGTGCTAAGCTTCTTTGGTATTAAAGGGAGTTTTTTAAGTAATTCTTTCTGACCTTCAGTTACACGCTGCCTCTCTTGGTTTATGTTAATAGTTGCTTCTGCGAACGGTGTAAACAACATGTCTTCGAAGAATTGCTTTTGCTTTTCTCCAATTTTTCCTTTACCTAAGTACCTATAAGTAAACTGCTCTAAATCATAAGCTGATGCTGGGAATAACATATCCCAAACACTTTTATAACCTTTACCTCTAATCGTACCCTCAGCGTCAGAGAAAGTTTTGTAAGCTTCAATTCCAGTTTCTAGCTCTAATATCTTGTTAAACGTTTTGCTTAAATCCATTTCGCCTGTAGAATCTAAAACAACAAAGTTTCTTTTAGCCTCTTCGTCAGTCATTTCTACAGAGTACTTAATTTCTGGTTTAACTAAAATACTTTGACCTCTATTAATAATATCCTTGTAATCAGCCAACATAGCTTTAACAGCCTCTACGTTTTTCTTACCATCATCTGCAAACAGTATATCATCAAAACCGTTTAGTATTAAATTGTTCTCAATCCAATCAGCTTTGTCTTGACCAGTAACCGTTTTTGTTTTACCAGTTGTTTCATCTGTAACACCAAGTCCATTGATATTTTCAATATCTAAGTCTACACCGTTTTGTTTCAACCAAGTTTGTATAGCCACAGCGGCACCAGGTTGTCTAGCTGTTAATATGTATATATTATCTGTACCATACTTTTGAACGAGTTTTTGTAACTTTAGGAAGTAAGGTCCTTTTTCTGCATCTCTTACGTTTACGAAGTCATCAAAGTTAAACTCATAACCTTCTTTTGTAAAATAATCTACTTTTTCGTGAAATTCATTTGATGGTATTTGTACTCTTTCTTTACCTCTTATAGCGTATATAAAATTCTTACCATCAGCTAATGTTTCATCGAAATCAAGAACACTAGCTCCCTGTGTAACTTTTCCACTAGCTATAGAATTTCTTATATTTATTTTTGTTTGAGCTTTCTTTTGTGTTTTTAACACATCTAACTTAAGTTGTTTTTCTATTAACTCGTCTGTTTGAATACCTCTTAGTGATTTTCCCTCTGCATTAGAATAACTATTTATAACCTCTTGCTCCCACAGGTTTATTCTGTAAACATTCTTTGTGCTTGTTCTTGACCCTCCTTTTGTGGGATCGTCTAATACGTCAAAATCTTTTTTGTCCCCAAGGATCTGTTTGAAATCAGACAGCAACACGTCAAGCTCAGCAGATAAGTTTATTGACTTATCTTTTGTCCACCTCATTATGAGTTCAGATACCTCAATGTTTAATACTGACATTGGTTTTACGTGTTCTCCTTTATCTATAACACAAGCACCGTCCACCATTTTTATAGACTGGATACCAGCTAAACCTCTAATAGATAACACACCACTCATTTTAAGTATATGAAAAACGCTGTTAGCTTCTACCTTTCCACTGTCTATAGCTTCAGCTAGTTTCATGTAGACGTGCTTAGCCATTTTTTGACCAGCTAAAGTTGCTTTTTTCACCTCTTCAGCTAAACCGCTTTCTATATATTCTTTTCGCTTTTGCTCTTTTGTTCTAATACTACCATCTTCATTAGTAGCTCTTTCAAATATAGCAGCCACCCTACTCATAATATTATCTTTACCAGCCATAGCAAGATTAAAAAGCTTTAAGTCTTTCAGTTCAATCTTTGTTCCGTCGTCGTGTAAACCTAAATCAACATCTTGACGTTTAGTTTTGTTTTTATCGTAAGACTCAACCATTTCGTTGTAAAGGTCATAAAACTCACCAGTAACAGGATTGTCATTTTCATCAAGGATTTGAACTTGCTTACGACCCGTCACCTCTTTAGTAACTGGATCTATTATATCTACGTACCTCTTTTTGGAACCACCTTTGTCTATCTTTCTATTACTAGATTCCCAACCTAGCATAGCGAAAGTAAGGATATCCAATTCCCCATTGTTAAGAATATTTAGCGCTATATACTTAGAATCCTTGGCAACTTGCTTTCTAGTATCCTCGTCTTTTTTCCAAACCTCTACAGGGGCGTGATCTTTAGTGTGCTTATTGTTTTTTAATTCATTTGTGTATTGGTTTGAACTAGTGTCTATAGCGTGTCCTTTGTCAAACAAACTAACAATTAAATCAACAACGCCATCTTGCATTCCAGGTATATTTTCAGCCTCAGCTATTATAGCACCAATAGTAGCTTCTAAATCATCTAGCGTTTCAAGTTGCGCTCTTCCAATCTTTAACAATTGGTGCGCTTGTTGATAAAATTTACCTGTGTCTTCAATCATATCCGCATGGATAGTATAAACCTTTTCTCCACCGTTAATTTGAAACTTAACATCAATACCTTTGTCTAACAATATAGCGGCTTGAGCGATCTGACTTTCGTCAACACCGTTTTTTTCCTTAAACTTATCGTCAGTAACAACTTGCATAAAGGCGTCGTTAAACAACAAGCTAGAATAGTTTGCCATAGTGGCCTCGATCTTCATGTCTGATCTAACCTCTTTTTGTATTTCAGCGTTTGTTTTGCCCTCTGCCTTTAATTGAGCTATTCTCTTTGTTTGTAAAATTTTCTCAAGAAGAATTTCTTTAAGCTCTGGTGTTAGTTCGTTTTTAGAACTAATAGAGTTACCAGCGTATTTGTTTTTAGCTTTGTCTCTACCTTTTGCTTCTAGATAGTTCTCAACATTCTGTCTTCCCTCTATAGTTTCTATAAAAATCGAAGCGTCATCACCTAAAAACTTTTTAAGATCTCTTACAGACATTTGGTTGTAAAAAACATCTATAGTGTTAGTGATAAGATCAATGTACTGTTGTGTTGGTTTACCTTTCTTAAAAAACTTAGCTTCTAAATCTGCTTGACTAAAATTTCTTAAATCCCTCCATAACGACTTCCCCATGTTACGTATATCTTGGCTTGCCTCTGGATCAAATATACTTGCGAAGTCATAATCACCAAGTTTAGTAGAGACACTGTTTAACCAATCGTTATACATTTTACTATCAACCTTAAAACCTACAACCTTGCTCATCTCTTTTCTAAGAGCAGATCTTTCGTTAAACTCGTTTATAACAGTAGCTGCATCTATTTGATCTGCTTGATAGTTAGCTATCTCAGTATCATTCATTCCAGCCTCAGTGTTCTCATCAATAGCCACTGTAAATACTTGGTTTAAACCATCATATATATCCGCTAACCTTTTCTTTGCAATTCCAGTAGTGTAGTAATAAGAGTAAAAAGTAATATCCCCATCTTCGTCTTTGTGTTCTTCTTTACTAGTGAAAGGATCGTAAGTTTGTGTTGCTTTAATAAGTTGTTCTAAAGCTTTACCTATAAATTGATCTCTATTTCCAGGAATTAAATCTAACCCTTCATTTGTTCTCCATTCTCCTATTAAAGTTTCAAAAGCACTCCAGTTATTCCATATTAACTCGTTTCTTAGTCTTTTTTCTTTGTTAACGTTTCCGTCGTTTATAGCCTTTTTAAGATCTTCCCTAATTTTACTGTTAACTTTTTTCATAGACTCAACACGCTCCACTTTAGACATCGACTGTCTGTCAGGGTACATCATGTTAACAGTCTCACGGTAAAGGGCTACCTCTTCACTTTGAACAATACTCTGCTTGTTTCCGTTAAAAGAATCTTTAGTGTTAAACTCATATATATTTTCACTTAAATTCCAAAGCGTACTCTCCTGATAATTTAACTGCAATACATTACCATCTTCAGTTAACATAGTAACCGCAGCTATGGCATTAGGGTCTTTTGACTCAAAACCATCAAGAAAATCAAACGTGTTTTTTATTGTCCAGTTGTTTGTTTGTTCGTTAGGGTGTATTAAGTTTTTAAACTCCTCCGCTATTTTATTGAAATTTGCAGTAAAATCAGTGCCTAGTTTATCTGATTGAATACCAAGAGTTACACAAGCATCTCCAAGCGCGGCTAAGTACTCCTCAATACCCTCTCTACCGTCTAAATCCACATTAAAATTTTTACCATAATTCACCATTCGACCAGTTACAAAATCAAAGATTATTCTCATTTCAGGGTTTTTTGAATCCCTAAGCGTTTGATCTATTTTGTTTCTAAATTCTCTTAGTTTAGCCGTTCCTTCTTTACCAGGATATTTTAAAGAAAACAATAAATGCTCAAACTCGTGGTGTATAGCGTTAGACGCTGTTATATCACCTGATTTATTCTTTTTAATATTGTTTATGATATTATCGTTTATACCAATAGCAATACCAACACCCTCGTAATTAGGGTCCATTTTTAAAATATCTTCCTTTGTTAGTATAAAAGCGTTAATCTCTCCACTCAATATTGTTTGGAGTTGCTTTTTTATATCTGAATTATTTCTAACGCTTTCAGGTAAAACTGTTAGCAAATAACCAGACGCGTCTTCAGCATCCATTATTTCAACGTTTATAACATCGCTATAGTCTTTGTTTATTTTACCAGCTAATTCAATTCCCTTGGTTTTGTAATAGTCAATGTGCTTTACTATTAGTTTTTCTTTTAAAAGCTCTTCGTATTTCCCGTTTAATATTTCTTGTTCTTTTAATTTATTTCTATATGCCTCTGTGTCTTTGTAAACTTCTCCGTATTGTTCTTTAAGATCTTTTAGTTCTTTATCAACAGCGATTTTCTGATCGTTCTGTTCAACTTGCTTCAAGCAGATGTCATAAACGTTCTTAACACCCTCAGCACTAGACATGGAAATCTCTTTAGAAGTAAACATTAACTCTGCAGCCGATATTTGTTTTAGCGCATTTTCGTAATCTTTTTCTGTAAACTTCTGTTCGTTTCCATTTTCATCGATAATAAAACCATTTTTGAAATCTTTAGAAAGCGATGCTCTATGAGCTTTACAAGTTTTTAACACGTTCTCTGGGCTTTTAGCTCTAGATATATGGTTCTTAAAAGAGGTATTAAAGTTTTTTATAGCTCCTGAGCCACCACCTAAAACTGGAGTTGTTAAAAAAGCTGTTAACATAGCCTGCTTCATCGGATCCCAACCATGATCTCCAAAATCCCAAGATTCAAGGTCATATCCCTTAACAGCTACTGATGTGTTAAGCTCTTGTAACCCCTCTGTCACAACCTCTGTAACCGTAGAAGTAAGTACGCTTTTACCACTTTTAGCAAGAACTTTATAAGCCTGCTTAATCTCATTGTTCACTATGAACCTAAAAATATCATCTACATTATTGGCTAAAGCACGACTTCCAGAGCTTACCGCTGGTCCAAATCCAAAAAACACAGCAGAACTAAACATGTCTAAAGCGGCATTAATACCACCACCTTTAAAAGCAGAGTTAACTATTTCTGGATGCTTATCTAAAGTTTCCATCATCAATAAAGCTTGTTCCTCAGGTGTTTTACCGCTAATATCACCGTGTAGCGCTTGTACTTTTTCCTGTAAAGCCTGTTCAATAATACCTGCTGTTTCCATAACGCCACTACCCAAACCAAAAGTTAAAGCACTTGTTATAAGTCTGAAGGTTTGATCTCCTAAAGCTTTACTGTAGTTTTCAGACGTAATATTAAAATTACCGTCTTTATCAAGAAATTGATCATTTACATTTGTCAGTGTTTCCTCAAGGTTTGTAAGTTTTTGCGCATCCATTATTTTCCCAAAAACCTGCATATTTCTCCAACTGTCCTTTAATTGTATAAAGTCTTCGATTTGTTTTTTGGATGCACCTTTCACACCACCACTCATGGTTATTAGTTTGTAAGTACCTTTTACAGGGATTTTATACCCCTTTTTTCTACCAAACTCGTAAACACCCTCAAACCTAGTGTTTTCGTCAAAAAGCATGTTAGCGTATGGGTAGTCTTGGTCGTTAAAAACTTGCCTCCACATTTCTGTAAAGTTTGGATCATTTTTATCAATAAGAACGTCGTCACTTAGGTTTTTTACTTTCTTAAAAAGATTTTCTACAGCTTGTAGATCTTTGTTTTTGTTGTTTTGGCTAAGAGCCGTTTTGTAATGAGCAATTTCTTTTGGAAGTGTAACATCAAATCCTTTTATGATAGCAGTACCGAACTTCCAGTTTGATAGAAAACCATACCTTTCTTCTAAGTTCATTTCTATCTCTCTATCCATGATAGATTTTGAAAAATAACTTTCCACAGCTATACCAGAATTATAGTTAAACTTATAGAGTTTTGAATCTGGTCCCATATATAGTTCAAACGTCATTTTCTCGTGCTCATTTTGCATGTACTTCATAAACTCAACCGGATCGTCGATATAGTTTTCCACGGCATAGTCTATTATCTCGTTTAATCTCGTTCCTTTCTCAACGTTTATTTCCTGGAATATAGCCTTACCTTCTTCTGTTTTAGAGTAGTTGTTTAAAAGAGTGTTATAGGTTTTTTGCATTCCTTCAGCAAGGTCTTCTAATGGTATCTCGTTAAACTTTACTGAGTTTCCATCTGTTGCTAATGCAGAGCGTTGATAAGCCTCCATATACATGTCTTTGTCAAAAAACTCATCATAAGTGTCACTCTCTGGATTCATCTTAGCATCTAAAAATATATTGACTTGCTCATTAACAATAGCTGCCCTATCTTCGTTATCACCATCAAAATCAGGATTCCACATCGAAGTCCACATGTTAGCCAATGGAACTTCTTTACCACCAATAATAAACTTGCTAGTACCAACGCCACCCACTTTTATTTCTAAACCAAGACCACCATATTTTCTAAGCATCATATCAACAATAGCTTCTTCGGTATAGTTGTCGTCACCCCAACCAAAATCAGCTTCACTCATCAAAAACAAATCCTCTTTAGGAAACATCGCCGCTGTTTTTTCTTGCTGTTTTTTAGATTGAGCAATAGGTCTTTCCCAAGGGTCTTTTTTATTGTTATTTATCAAGTCTACAGAAGTAGAAGTTGGTGCTTCAGCCTCAACAACAGGTTCTATCTCAGTTTCAACCTCAGTTTCAACATCAGTTTCACCCACTGGGTCTATCACAACATCTTCTTCTATTGGTTCTAAGTCAATTTTCTGATCACAAGTGTTTGTCTCTTTGTTCCAAAAGTAACCGTCTTTATTGTTGCAAGCTTCTTTTAAAGCCTCCAAATCATTAACAACGATA
>Ga0181418_1000275_pt1 | contig 17236 bp, 21 predicted proteins | sample 41SPOviralmetaG_FD_130143 | JGI IMG/M metagenome (GOLD analysis project Ga0181418, IMG submission 130143) | Marine viral communities from the oligotrophic San Pedro Time Series (SPOT) site, San Pedro Channel, CA, USA - 41 SPOT_SRF_2013-03-13 | ecosystem: Environmental > Aquatic > Marine > Strait...
TCACCCGATGCGCCGTATACCCATCCCTGAATGTCACCGTTGCGGTGATTACATACGTTAGTGTTCTGGGAGTTCGTTTTAAGTGCCCCTTTAAAAGTTAACCACTGTGCTACATTACGAAGACTATCTAATTCTTCATTACCGTCCATAAGGCGGATACGAGAAATGACCGAACTGGTGCCTGCGCCAAAGTGATAGGTGTTTGGGTCAGTCGCAAGAGTTTTTGCTAAACCAATATTCCCTATTCTGAGCGTTGGCATGTATGCCTGTCCGCGGTTCTCAATTCTAAATTCACATCTCGATTCGGAGTGAAACTGTGGGTCAATAATCGCTGTTTGTAATGATGAACTAAATACAGACATTATAATATTAATTAAGATTATAATATCATAAAAAAAACTGAAAATCTTTTTCTTTTCTCTCTTATATGGAAGATATTTTATTTGGAGATGATGATGGTTCAGGATTAAGCGCGTCAATTACTGATATCGCTCATATTTATACAGCGGAAGAAATATCATTAATGTTAGCGGCGTTGGGCGCTATGGTTGCGTCGATTGTCTATAGTTTTAAACATATAAAATCATCTTCGTGTTTGGGTGTGAAATGTCAACAAGAGGTGGTTGACGTAGTTCATGTTGAAAAGGGTAGAAGAGAGACGGATGTTTAAATTACTAACAATATTATGAAACAAATAAAATATATCCCAAAATATATGTTATTATATGCGTATTCTCTCCTTTTTCTCCTTAATTTTAACTTAGTATTTTGCACCGGAAAAACTCTCATGTATACTACCAAGAAATTATATTCACTCTGTATATGGTTCTTTTATTAAAATTGTCATTGCTGCCATTCCAGCGGTAATTACTGGGTTGTACGTTGAATCTAACAACCGCATTCTTATCTGTCGTGTGATTACATCGCTTCTATTTTTTATAGCAATATAATCCAACGTATTTGGTTCATACGTTACTCTTGAATTAGAAGAGTTTACTATTGCGGTTTCAATTACTGGGATTGTTGTTAACAGATTTCGTCTGCTACCACCAGCATTTGCGTTTCTTGCCGCTAAAGATAAACCGTAACTATCATAACTATCCAACATAAACGTTTGCGTGTCAACCAAATAACTTTCACTATCTATTGCCGTTTTAAACACATTCCTAGCAGCGGCAATCCAACCTTGTAATCGTGTATATTGAGCACCTGAAAATGGGTTAGTCAATGTGATAGCGCGTGGGATAACTAATAGTCCGCCAACACTTTCTGGTGGTGGGGCAAACAAATTATCCCTAACTACAACAGCATCTGTGTAACCTAAATATTCTGATAATCCAAGACTACCCAACGTAAGATTTGGTTCAAACAACGCTGCTGCTGGTCCTTCGTCGTAAGACAAAACTGTTGGTAAATCGTTCACCTTTACTGTTACCTGTGGGTTTGCGGTTAAAAACGCAGTCCACTCAGCATCAACAACCTCATGATATGGGTCAAGTGAGCACTGTATTCTATCAATGTTATTACTAACAACTGGTCCGGTGGTTGACGCCAGATGTAAAAATACAACTGGATAAAGGTTTGCGCCAGGTGTCAACGGCAATGACGGTATCAACGATGTTTTACCTGAGACCTGGTGTATAAAACCCTGTAACGTGTTATTCACGATTGCTATTTCAAGTGTATCGTTTGTGCCCTGTGTCGATAAACCGACAGTTTCTATTTTAACAAATGGTACAGTCGGCGTTGTTGCTGCGCTGCCTTTTGCGGTAATATAAGAATAACCGCCTTGTGCTGGGTCAGCAGAATTTTCGTCAACCTGAATGGCGTAAACCAAATCAGTCAGTTCAATCGTCGCATTTTGTAATTTGATTTTGCCTGCTTCATCAACCATTCCAAGTGTAAATGCTGGACGATTTGCTGTGCCGACGGTCATAGCGGCAAGACTTATTCTCCACGAACCCGTCGATTTAATAAACGGTTTTTCTACCCACATATAACATTCGTTGAGTAAACCAGCAGCAGATTGAGTAAATCGTGTCATACCACCCGAACGAATGGAAGGCACAACTGCGTTGGGGACACCGTTATTCGTGGGGTCGTCTCTGGAAGATCTGGTATTAAAAACCGAAATTGCGTCAATTGGATTCCACGCCGCAATTGGAAACATTGGAGATGGGCGGCAAGCAATTTCAACCAAATCGGTTAATTCGTTGGTTGCTGCTTTCCACTGCACGTTCATCTGGTTTGGATTGGTTACGAAATCACAAACCGAATTCATTTTATGCGTTATATCTGTCATTAATTCAACTCTGTCTTCTTTCTCATACGTTTTTTCTGTAATTCGGCAAGTTTGGTCACCAGCATTCTCCTTGGATCGGAATGTTATCAAATTGTTAGATGAGTTTACATTAAAAGAGGACGACGATTTTTCCATCGTCAATGATTGGAACGCTATCTCACTATCTTGCTTAATACGAATGTCCTGGTCAAATAAACCATCAAACACACCATCGTTACTTTCGCACGTTAATCTTATAAGTTTTTGAGGCATTATAAATAATACTCTTATTTTTATTTTGTATAAAATAAATTATACAACACATTTGAGATTAAGAGTTCTCTCTTTCGTGTGATATTGATGTTGATGAAAGTCAACCCCCATGTTTTCAACCAGCACTGTTACCGCGGGGTGTGCGCTATCACTATGCAAAGTAATATACAGAATTTCATTTTCTGGGTCATATGCTCCCTCGTCAAGTCTGGTTCCCATCAACACTTTTCGTGCGCCATCAAAATCAAGCACAGGTGCTTCTAAAGCATGGAATACACAACGTTCACCCGACTGAACCGTTTGGTTAGCAGCATTAATAACATAACTATGTCTCGAATGATACCAAGCACCAGCGTCACCAGAACCAGTCATCTTGGTGTACACGTTGATAAATGGATTAGCGCCAAATGTATCAACCGAACCAACCCAAAAGAGAGACTTGATATGCTTGAGTGAAACTGAATAATCTACACCAGAATAATAATACCAGTTGAATTTATCCGCTGGTGCACTAGCACCGTCTTTGACATACAACCAACCAGGACGTGCATTGTTATCAGCGATTGCTAGTGGCGCACTATCTGCTTGGATGGCGGTTGCGCTTGTACTTCCTAATTGTGCTTGCGTGAACCCTTGTTTTGACATTATAATATTATCAACTATTTTAATATTATAATATTTATTTCCGTTTCTCTCTTACATCGTAATCAAAGTTGAAAAATACATCATCACATCCATTGGCGCGGTTGTGATTGAATCACTATCTATCTTGAAGTTAATCGTGAATTTCTGGTTAGACAAATCGACGAACTCATTAAATGGAATGCCCATGATTTGACCCTTGTTTGCTTTGAGCGTTTTCGTAGACACAGAGTGGTGTCCAGCGGTTTCTAATGCTTCCAAACCCTTTTGGATAGCGTCACTTTCGTCTCGGATAGTGTAAGTGATGTACTGCTGAAGAGTGTTGTTAAACAGGTATTCAATATTAGACCACTGTGGCAACGATTCAAGTTTATACGAGTTAGGTTGCACGGCGTTCACATTTGATTGCTTAATAAAAGAGAGAGCAACACCGTTGACCTGGGAAGATGGCACACGGGCGGAAACAGTTGTGGAAGTAGATTGGACGCTCGAGACAACATTAACATACGATTTCATAAGCATTGCTCCCTGTTCACCGTCATCTTCACGCGTTTGGTATCTAAGTGCCATGTTTGCTAAAGTATAATCCTTTGGTGCGGCGGCGCCACCAAAAACTGCTTGGTTGGCAGGTGCCAGAATCATAGACACACGAATAAAACCATTCTTATCAAAAGAGTAGTCATCACCACCCTGTCGGTTAAAACACACCTGTGGAGAAATAGAGAACGATGGCGCTTGCTGACGGGTGGCAACTTCTGCCTGACCAGCAACATACGAGTTATCACTCACATATTGGAGCACGTAATTGCCATTTTGCTCGGCAGGTCCACGACCTTCAGCAACAAACTGAGACGAAAGCAAATCATCAGCATTAAGAGTGGCACGGGAGACCATGTTACAGTGACGTGGGTAATTCTGGAGATTTTCCAGAACCCCCTTATTTTCGGTTTCACACGTAAACGAATCAAAGAAAGAGTGACCACCGATGGCGTTTTCAAGTTTAACATTACTTACATTGGTAACGGTATTTCCGCCAACGGCATCTAAAGCAAGTGCATCAAATTCAATACGAATCGAATTCTTAATCAACTTGCGCCCACGGGCATCAAGCAAAAAATCAACCGTTTGATATGGTTTATAAGCAGTGGAAGAACTTTCTGGAAGGGTACGGTGAAGTTGGATTGCTGACATTATAAATTATACGCTTATTTAATTTTTATGAAAAATATTAAATAAAAGAGAGAACGAAATAAGTATTTGACTAAATAAGACTGGAGTCAGTTAGCAAAAACAATATGGTGATTTTTTGCACGTTATTCCAACACATTCTCTCTTTGAAGGTTTCAATTTTACAGTTTCAGATGAAGACACATTTTTATACTTGATCGGTTTGCTAAAAACAATTTCATCAGTATTCATCTAAAATAAAGAGAGAAAATAATTAATTAACTAATATGGATATAAAATAATATAAGTTAAATTCACTTAAACGCAGCAATTCAATATTTATAATGGCGATGGGAATCGAGTACACTGAAAAAATTGACATGACGCGAGCAGAATTTATCTGTTCTTTAAAAGCAAAAGATAAAGAGAAATTAATTTGGGATGATTGTGAGGGCAATCAATCTAACAAAGGTGAACCATATATGCCTAAAAAGACATATCTTAAATCTGTAACTGAATATTGTAGTAATGCGCTAAATAATGATGGTAAAACAACTATCCGTTATGATTATTCTAAACGAATGATTACTGACGGGAGAATGTTTTCACAACAGTTTTCAATGCAGGGGATGGAGAAAAAACTGCGCGCATTTTTGTCTAGTGGACTGTATAAAGATTATGATATTTGGAACGCACACTTTTGCATAATTACATCTATATTATTAGAGACGTTGGGCGAAGATGAAGTAAAAAAAACATACCCGATGATTTGGACTTATGTCCAATCACAAAGAAGGCGTGAATATATTTGGCGTATAACTGAGTGTGATAAAATCGAATTACTTGGAATGTTAAACAGTGGTTTTTGCCCCGAAGATTGTAATGAAAACGCAAAACGATTTAATTATGAATGTAAACAAGCACAGGAATTGTTGTGGTCCAACACACCACAACATATTAAAAAGTACGAATGTTTTAAATCATTATCAGTACAGAATAAGAAGGGTAAATTTTTGAATACAATCATGTGTATATATGAGAATAAAATACTCAAGATGGTGGTTAAATGGTATGAAGAAAAATATCCAGGAATGACGGCAACGCTGATGTTTGATGGATTGTATATATCATCAGAATTACCCGACCAATGTGAAACCCTAAATAAGATTACGGACGAAATCGGATATATTTGGACGTGTAAAGAAGGTAGTGACGCAATAGAGCAGACTGACATCTTTAAAAACAGAGATAATCTACCCGCATATGAGATTAAATCGTATGATGTTATTAAAGAAAAATTTGAAGAAAATCATTTTATGATTGAATTACCACTTACGTACGTCATGGAAACAACGCTAAAGGGTAAACCCGCGGTTTTTCTGTATAATGCGATGGATTTCAAGGCGGTTATTAAACCTATTAAATATGAGGTATATAATAGTGGTAAACTGGAGAAAGTTTCTATATTCGAAACATGGAGTGGTGATGAAAATAGACGTTCATATAAACAGTTAGATTTTATTCCAGAGAAGGTGGAAAGTAAAGAAATATATAACACATTTACTGGGTTTGATTATGCTGATTATCAGAGCGCAAATTTTATTCCGTCAAAAAAATTGATTGACTATTTTAATAAAACAATTAGCACTCTAGTAGACCATGACGAAAAAAGCATTACGTGGTTAATTCGATATATAGCAGATATATTCCAACACCCAACAAGGTTACCTGGTTGTGCTGTTTTATGGAAATCCAGACCCGGATTTGGTAAGGATACAATTTTGGACTGTATCAGTAAATTACTCAATAAAAAATATCTATTTAGGACGGCAAGACCAGATGATATTTTTGGTTCATTCAATGGTGTAATTGCAAATAAACTGTTAATTCAATTAAATGAAATGGAAGGCAGAGATGGGTTTGCTAATAAGGAAAAACTGAAAAATTTAATCACAGAAAACAGAACAAAAATTAATGAGAAAAATATGAAGGCATACGAGCAGACAAATACATCAAGAATATTTATTTGCTCTAACAATACTAATCCAATTGAAATCCCAAATGGTGACAGACGATATGCTGTATTTGAGGCAGACAGGATTAAACCACAAACATCACATTTTATTGAAATGCGTGAGTTAATGGAAAGTGATGATGAATTGTATTCGTTGTTTGAATATTTACACCAATATGATTTGGGGGATATAGCACTCCGTGATTGTAGACCTATAACCAAAGCGTATAAAACCATGCAATCTAACTCAACTCATCCGTTTTATACCTGGTTATATGAGGATGTTATTGATTCGACACCACAGGAAATAGATGAAATGTTTACTGTATATAAATTTAATAAAAACAAAACGAAATTGATTATTTCAGGTGAACATATTTATAAAAAATACAAAGAGCATATGGAGGATACAGAACAACCAATGTATAATTTTAACCAGAAACGAATAATGAAAGATATGTTGGCATTACTAAAATGTTACAACAGGAAGACAACTATTAACTCTAGTTATTGTTGGTGTTATGAATTTAATTTATCAGATGCTAAAATATTACTTCAAGAATTTATTAATATGGATGAAGAAGAAGAGATATTAGATTTAGATAATGATCCAGAATGGAATTAAAATAGTTAAAATATTGATTCTTACAAACGTTTATACAAAAACGTCCAATTCTTTTTTTTTCAAATAATTATTTTTTGAAAAAATTTTGAAAATATTCTTGAAATATAAATAATTAACAAGCGGAGAATTGGACGTTTTTTAATACAACCAATTTTATATAAATTATACCCAATATACTTAAATAAACACCGCTAGTAATATATAACATGTGTTATAAAACAACTGGAAAAAAGACAGAACAAAGTAAGACTTTTAATTTGAGATTTACTTGGGTTGATACAGACGGTGAAACTATTAGCAGGCGTTATTACACTAAGAAACATGCTGCTCGAGAACTAGGGATTTCATACACGTCAATTACCAGAAAATTGCAGGGTAAGAGGGTGCCTAAATACAAGAAATACACTATTGAAAAGATTAATGAACCAGCACGAATCCAACCACAACAATTGATGTATTGAATGGATTAAAGATTTATTAAAATGGACTTAGAAAATCATATATATTAATATTATAGATATGTCTAATAACGTAAAAACTTTGATAGATGATTTGGAAAATAAAATTAAGGAATATAGAAGCGATTGTTTAAAACTAAATGAATGTAGAATGAATATTGCCAAATTAGAAAACGAACATGACAATATAGAAAATGGATGGGATTTTACAGATGAAGATTTAATGGTGATCAATTCCAAGTTAAAAACTGCTTTTACTGATTTGGAGTGGTTTAAGGAGGCGGTTGAGTTATCATTATTTGCTATTAAACACGCTGCGTTTAGATTAGGACGAACGAGGTCAATGTCTGCGCCCGAACCCTAAGCATTCCAGAGCACTTTTCTTGACCAATAATTAGCACTATTTTTATCGTTTGCTGTGAGTTTTCCTTGTTTATTTCTGATACCACCGCTGCGTGCTAAATAACTTTTTCTGCGTTTTTCGTCTTTGTGCTGGCGGAAATCTTCCATATTGCTATCTCCGAAGTGAATTAACGTTTTTTTACCGTCTTTCATAACGTAAACAGACATCTTCTTGTTTGCGGTGCCCTTATATTTGAACGGTTTATAAAGTGCTTTATCCATATATTAGCATTTTATTTTCTTTTTTTCGTTTTTTTAATTAGGTCTTTATCGATTTTAGCAGATTTAGACCCAGGACTGACACTTGCGTACACGCGAGAATACGCCCATTGCTGCTTTTGCATGCCTGGTCTTGATGGTCCTGCGCTTTCCCACGCACCTTCCCCTTTCTCAAATATTTTTTTAATGTTTTTATAAGATATACCAGAGAGACGAGCAATCTTGGTTAATGAGTTTGGAGTATCCAACGGTTGACCATGCTTCTTATTAAATTTTTGCTTAAATGTTAACGCCATATATAAAAAAAAAGATTTTTATTAATTATTAAATATTTGTAAATATTATAATGGCAAAAGCAGCACGACGATGTTTTAAAGAAATGAAAGGAGGCAAGTACGTGGTTGGCAAAATGTGCAATTCATTGGAGGCGATGTCAAAAGGGGCACCTAAATATGCTTCGGGCGTACCGGCAGGAAGCAAAGTCCCCAAATCCGCGCGAAAAGCACCACTCGGGTCGGCGGGAAACCCCATAAGAAAGAGGGCACCCGCAAAACCAAGAAAAGGACGGGTCACAAAAGACGGTAAACCAGATATGCGATTCAAAGCAAATTACATGAAGGGAATCAAACGTAAATAAATAAATCATGATATATTATTTTAATAAACTAATATATAATGGCAAAGGCGGTGAGACGATGTTATAAAAAAATAGCACCCGGAGAATGGAAAGTTGGTAAATATTGTAATCCGAAAACTTCAAAAACTAAATACGCATCTGGAAAAGCAAAGAAAAAACCACCGCTTAAACTTAGAAAAGAAACCGCGGAGAAACGAAACGCTCGTCGTATTGCTGCGCAAAAAATAAAAAATATTGCTCAACCACCATTAGCGCCTCCGACAATGAGCGATAGATTACAAGCACTGATTGACGCGCAAAAACCATTTATTGGACCACCACGTCCACCCATAATAATGACTCGATTTGATTAATTTATTTTCCCCTCATCATCTTCATGATTTCACGACTAGTCATTTTCTTTTTTGCCGGTTTAGGTATAAGTTTGGGTGTTTCCGTAACCTGAACGAACTTCTGCGCGGGAGGTGCATGCACTTTTTTAGGCGGTTGTGCCGTTATTTCCTCATCACTGTCTGTGGTTGCCGCGGTCTTTTCTCTCTTTTGTTTCACTTTAACAGGTTTAATTATTTGCTCTGGTTCAACTTCTCTCTTTTTTGATGTTTCAAATTGTAATTTTAAATCTGCTAATTGTTTTTTTAATGAATCATTTTCGTCTTCCAACTCCTTTGGTTTTCTTTTCTTTTTATACGCTTGAAAAATGCGCTCATCTTCTTCCTTAGATTTTTCTTCCAATGCTATCTTTTTTAATTGCGCTTTTTTGCGTCTATTTGCTAAACTAGTTGCACGTCCTTTAGCAAGATTTGCCTTTAACCTTTCCTTTTCCGCGTCGGTAAGAACACGCTTTTTCTTGGTCTTTTTAATGGCATCCACTTTGGCAACAACTTCGGCAACCGGTGGTGGTGCTGATTCTGTCTCTGGCGCATCTGCCTTGTTGTCAGTCTCCGGCGTTGGCGCTTCTTGCACGATTTCGTTTTCAGGTACAGGCACATGTTCATCAAAAATTTCTTCATTGCTCATATACTATCCCCCTATAAATTAATTTATTGAGAAATCTGTTTAAATTTAGTGGATTGATATCCTTTTTTTCCACGGAATCCTAGTTTTTCGTAATGCTCGAGCAATCTGTTTCTCTCTTTTTCAACATCTGAAAGTTCAAAATTATTTTTAGAAAATTCATATATGATGTAAAAAACACCTTGGGATGCTATACACTTTAAATTTTTATCTACTTTACCTTTTGCATGGGGTTGTAAATTAATACGAAGGATATATTCAAACTGACCTTCCATGATTAACGGAGAAACTAGTTTTTTAGGCATAATATTATATATCGTTCATTCTTTAAGCAAATCAAAAAAAGGGTTAAATTAAAATAGATTACATTATATATGAAGGATTATTCTATACTCAAGGTGAACGATCACACGGACAGTTATTATACCAAAAAAAAAGATATATTTGATTTACCGTACAGATTATTGATAGTTGGGAAAAGTTTTTTAAGTGGCAAGTCTACGGTGATTTTGAATTTGCTGTTGCGTGAAAAGTTTTTTAAGAACGACTTTGATGGGGACAATATTTTCATCGTATCCAACAACGCGCTAGATAATAAAATGCGAATTTTAAAAAAAGAAAAAGACGTAGATTCGGGGAATTTTATGGAATTTAGCGAAGAAAATTTAGACGCAATTTACGAGGAAGTTGAAGAGAGAGCACTAGAAGCAATAAACGATGGAAAGAAACCGCCAAACAGTTTAATCGTGATAGATGATGTAGCATTCTCAGGTGGATTAAGAGAGAAAATAAATGGCACATTATCACGTATATTCTGTAACGGACGTCATATTAATCTCAGCATTATTGTAACCGCGCAAAAGTATTCACAGTTATCAACTACGATGCGGTCTAACTGTAGTGGCGCAATATTATTTAACAATTCGATGCATGAGGTTGACGCAATGTCACAAGATTTAAACTATATGGATAGTAAAAAAGATTTCGTTTCTCTCTTTCGGAAGACGACAAGAGGAAAAAATAAATTTATGGTTGTAAATTTTTCAGAAGATGGAATCTACCAAGATTCAGAATTTAAACCATTATAAAATAAATGATAATTATAATGGAAGTAATTGAGGAAGAATATATTGATGAAAGAGAGAAGTGCAAATGTAATGACGAGGATTGTGAAAAATGTGACCCAGAATGGTTGCCTGGTATAGATACGGAACCAGAATCTGAATCTGATTACGATTCGGATGATAGCATGGATGACGTTTATGAAGATTGTGGATTAACACGCGCTGAAAAAAAAATACTTCAGGATGAATTAAACGCCCTAATCGAGGAAGCGGAAGAATCTATTCCTCTGGAACAGGACCCAACGCCTTCATAAAATCATACGCAAACGTTGTATCCAGCGTAATATTATTGTCTCTCTTTGCCTGGCGTTCAATCTCAATTGATTTAATCAAATCAATAATTTCCAGATGATAAAAGTACTTTTCCGAATTCCAATAAGAATAACCTGCCATATAATTTATCAAAATATAATTATTTATGATAAATTATTTATTCCTTCGCATAAGTTAATTGAGTTGCTCCACTATGCATCATGTTGGTTGCTAATTCGTTTTGTTCTTTAGTCTTTTCAATGTCAATATGCTCAGTAATATAAATATGCCGAATCATGTTCAATGTAATATGTTTTCCCGTTGATTCAAAAATGTGTGGGATTTGTTTTCCTAGAGCATTCCTAGACATTGGGGTTGTTTTATTTTTTTCATTTCTCAGCAAATATTTAATCCCTGGGTTTAATTTCAAATATTTATTAATAACTGTATTTAACGCTTTATTTACCGGGATCGCCACAGTCTTATATGTGCTGCTTGATTTATAATCATTAAAGATAAATGTTTTTTTATTCCTGTTAATTACTTGCAGGTAGTTTTTTTTATCGTTCATTTCCGCGTCCTTGCCAACAATTTCCATATCATAAAAATCGAGTCTAGTTGGACTTTGATAAGTATACAGCGCGGCAATTAAACTGCGCTGACTTCCTGGCGCATTCTTAATCATGGTTTTAGCAATAGCAACCAACTCCTTGTGCTCCACCCAGTTTGCTTCTTCCTTTTCTGTTTTTTTATTCTTTCCGAGTTGTGCGTTCATTATAGCGGTATATTCGCTCAATAATTCAGAATATTTTTTAATAGCATTTCCTTTATCTCCGTTAGCGCCCATGACAACTAGGATTGCTGACAACACACTCCTTTTTACATTCATGCCAAATGTATCTATTTTAGGAATGATTGAATCTGTATATTGGAGAAACTCTAAATTATCAATCTTATTATCGGGAGCAATCCGTTTAATTGATTGTATATACGTTTTTAAACTAGTGTCTTTAATGTTTGGTCGAGCAGTCTTAATTAGTTCTGAAAGATTCATCTTATACATAGTATAGATATTTATTTAGATGGTTTTGCTGAATCAATTATTTTTTATTGTATTATATTTTAAACGTATATATATATAATGCACAACACTAAAGATCAGATGATGAAAACTTTGAAAACATGCTCAATGAAAGAGAGAACACCAAAGAAAAAAACAGAAAAACAAATTTTCCAAGCAAAATCCTATTCGCGTAAATGTATAAATAATAAAAAGAAATGTCAATGTAAATGATGGACGAAACATTGGATTTTATAGTAACCTATTTACAATCAAGAAACGTGCAAAATTGGAGTTGGGTTGGATACAAACAATTCAAAGCAATAATTTCATATATAACCGACATTAAGGATATTGATACGCTACGCACTATTTTTGAAAAAATATTAAATTTAGGATATTTTGTCAAACGTAAGATTTATTCGAAAACTGAATATAAATTTGTATTTTCACCATCATGTTAGGCGCCAAGAGTTGCGGCATACGATGATTGGATTAGTGGCGGAGAGACATCTACCTCGGTATGTGTTTTAATTTTTCGTCCAATAACGGTTGCGGCAACCGCGCCGAGGGCAGCAACCACAAGTCCTAGCGGATCTGCCTCACTTTCACCCGCCGCTGCTTCCGAAACATCTTCAACTTTTGTCAACTTACTTTCTAATCTAGCAACATTTGCCGCTTGACCTGCTAACGCTTCAACACCAGTATCACCGCTTGCTTCGGTTGCCGCCTGCTCTGCCTCCTCGGCAGCAGATGTTTTAGACGCAAGGTCTGATGCCGCTCTATGGGATTGTAACGCCGCATCACTTTGCTGTCCTTCCAAAGCAACTTGTCTACTAGCAACGTTTTCTGCTTCGGTTGCACGTGACGCACTATCATCAGCAATACGCTGTTTATCAATAGCATCATTTGCCGCGGCATCGTATTCAGGGTTTGATTCGAGTCTAACATCATTTTCGGTGCTGTCGGCAGTTGGACGTGTTTTAGAAAAAGTATCACGCGTGGCAATGGCGGCATCTGCTTCTGCCTGGTCAGAGTCAGCGCTTTCACGTAATCCTCTAGCAGTTTCATTTAAATCAGAAGATTTGCCCTGAGATAAACCCCGCAATCTAGTTACCTCGGCATCCGCATCATCGCTAGCAGTCTTCGCCACATCTCTTTCAGCAGAAAGTCTGTCAGCAACATCTCGTTTAATTTTAGACAATGTAGTTTTAGCGTCCCGCTGTGCTTTAGCGTCTCTCAAATCACTTATACCCTTTTGAAGTTTTTTGCTGAGGTCACTTGATATTTTTTTTGTTACACCGGAAAAATCACCTTTAGCAATATTAGCAAGGTCATCTTCGGATAATCCAGTTGCGGACTTCAATTTTTTACTACCCTTAAATAATTTAACTAAATTGTCGCCAACCTTTGCTTTTTGGTGAACCGCCATGCCAATAAGAAATTGTTGCTCGAAATTCTTAGCATCATCCACCGTATCTTGGAATGTTCTGCCTTCTTGTTGTTGACCGGCGCTTGATTGAAGAGCGCGTGAGGTATTAGAAAAATTAGCAAACGCTCTTGATTCTGACATTATATATTTAGTTGATAAAAATATTTTCAGTTAAATAAAAATAGGAATAATAAGTATAATGGAGAATATTATTAAGATCCCATCTCAACAATCTTCTTTTAACGGTACAAACAACTTGGTAGATATTGTTATTCCGGGAAACAGCGGCGTGTATGACCTCTCGGCAATGTACTTGTCCATAGATACACGTCTGAATGTAGCAACTGTCGCTGGTGGTGCCGACAAATCTCCGGGTTCAGCATTGGATGCCAGTGTCGCTGTCCAAAATGTGATTATGGATATGCGTCACGCCAATCTTGGTGATTCTATCTACGATAAAACTGCTTGCCCAGTTGAAATTCTGGTGCGTAATTGCTCACTTACGTCCGCCTCCCGAGGCAAAGTGGAAGACATCCGCCGAAGTGACCGCCTCCGTGCAACTATGAAATCTTATTTACAAGACCTTGACGACGTCCAGTCCGCAGCACTCACCAACTTTACGCCAGGTGCCGCCAAAAGTAATATTTTTGCTCTTGGAGCACACGCCCAACTCTTCGGAGAAGGAAGTGTTTTGTCTAGACGACAAACTCATGAAATTCGTATTTACCTCCGAGACCTTTTTGAAATTGCTAAGACCGACGCTTGGGATTCCTCGGTTTACGGAAACACCCACATTCACCTTGAATTAAATCTCAGTGATATTTATTTGAGACAAGACCTTGGTGATACTGTGGATGGGGCGCACGGCGGTCAGGCGTGGACGCAAAAATACCACAACCCTTACTCCGTGGGTGCTGCCGGTGAACCACAGGTAACGTTCGGTAAATCCGACCCAGTTATTTATGAAGCGGGTGGTGGTGCTGGACCGACTGACCCAGCAAACTCGGTGCAAACTGGTGTCACTATGAGCGCTATTTATGAGTCGCTTAATGATAGTCCATTTTGGTGTGGACAAATTCTGTCGCTTGCGCCGGTTGTATCTGCTGGATCACAAGGTGGTTCTGGCGCAACTTCCGTGCCTGCCGCAGCATCTGGTAAGAAGTGGGCGGTTGTTAGATCTATCGTGCACGACCCAATAACTAAGAAAATCACACTTGACTTCGGTGGAGCAATTTCTACTGTTACGCAAGTCACTAACCCGGGCGCAGCAGGATACCAGCAAGAAATGGAAGTGACTGGATGGGATACCGACATTCCAAATTCATCAATTGAATACGATTCTATTGAACTTACTGCCATTCGACGAACTGATCTGGATTCTGGTCCATCGCAAATTCAATACAACCAGTTTATGGTTCAGTCAGACCAATGGTCGTCGGGCACGACCCTGAACCGAAGTTATTTCTTGCCACCACGAACATCCACCGCCATAATTGTGTTGCCTAACACAGACGGAGATGGTTCTAAATTCCTTGGCAGTCAGCGTTTAACCAATTACCGATTTACGGTTAACGGTGAATCTGTTACCAACCGAGCAGTCAACTATATGCCGCAGGCGTCACTCGCTGCGGCAACCTCTAACGCAAAAGCGGAGGCGGGTTCTGCCTTACACTACGATTTAATCTCCAACTCTATGATGAACATGGGAGTAAGATATTCTTCGCTCCAAGAATGTGTCTACGACCAGAGCATTACCGACGTCAATACGCCACCAACCGCAAATGCTGGTTTGATTGGATACGCCACTCTTGGCGCGTGTCCACGAAAACGTTCTTACATGCTCGCGCTTCCAATTCCAGAAAGTGATGCGCAGACTCAGTTAACGGTTGAACTGGAAGGTGTTTTCTCCCCCGATACTGGTGCACTCGAATTGTACTCCTATGTCACATCTGTAATCTAATCGTCAGGAATAAGGACTTAAAAAAAGCAAACAATATTATTTATAATTATGTCAACCATAAAAGAGAGAAAGAATGCCAACCAAAAAAGATATTATCAAAAAAATAAAGAAGAAATCTTAACGAAATCAAAAAAATACAGAACAAATAACCCAAAAGAAACAAAAAGATGCCAAATAAAAACATGGAAATATCGTGGCGTTGTATCTGACGATTTTGACGCGTTATACGACCAATATATTCAAATGCTTAATTGTGAAGCATGCGGGATTGAATTTGGAAAATGGGGAGACGGCACTTGCACTTATAGGGTTTTAGATCATTGTCATAAAACAGGTGAGGTAAGAAATTATTTATGTCAGCGGTGTAATATTTATCGTGGATTTCAAGATAACGCAGAACTCTACTAATATAGATAATATTAAATCAAAATTTAACATTATCTTCTCTCTTTTTCAAACATATATATATATTTATTTATCACTGTCTATTTCTAAAATGATTGCCGATGTTTGCCCGAGTCCAGTTGCTGGATTACCGTTACTGTCTAAAATTCGAACACTAAGAGATTTTAATACAATTGGTTCACCTTGATGAACATATCTAAATCCATCGTCTGGATTCCCTGAGGTGTATCCACCGTTTGTGAAATACTTTCCAACAATACTCTGTATAAGATTGTTTTTTATTTCCGCGCCCAACATATCTTGCCTATTCATGCCACTTATCTCAATTTGGAAATACGGATCAGTTAATTCAATGTTAGTTAAGTCTTCCCCTTTTATGGTGATTGGTGTATCAACGGCAATATCTAAACTGTATCCAAGGTCAACCTGTCCGTATGCTCCACCTGAAAAAGAAGGGTCAGGTTGCGCTGGCGGGTTGTTTATAATTCTTGTCCGTTTATCAATATGTGTCGCAATACCTAAATAATTGCCTGTAATATTTCTGCCTTCAATTAGTCTGCAAACGTGCGTTAAACTATTATCAATGCTTGTATTTTGGGTTAGGGTGGTATCAATTGTCCCAGTCTTTAAATTTGTAATAGATGGTCCAAGTGTCAGATTCGGAATTAATATTTCGTGCTCTTTCAGTTTCATCTTGTCAAAAAAGAGAGAAGTCGGTGAAAGGGAATGTAAAAAAATACCACCCATTTTATCACACGTTATCCTACCGGTATTAGCAGCAGTGAAAAATTGTCGCGCAATAACTCCACCGTCTAATCTAGAATACATGTTTGTGTGTGCTTGCGCTATTTGGAATGTATCACTCGATTCGTCGTAAATAAATGATAATGATTCCGCGCCGCACCATCTTGGTTGAGATCCAACAATTGATTCGTCAAACTGACACGCTTCAGTCCCGTCTTCGCTTACCCACAACGGTTGTTTTGCTGTATCGCCTGGCACAAATGCTTGTTCCGATGGAAATACTGGAAGACGGAGTGTATCAACCGCATTTACAGATTGTTGAAATCCTAATTCTTGACTTGTGGTTAAAATTCTTGAACCGGAGAAACCGATTGGATTATTGACGGGTTGCGTTGTGCCTGGGGCAGGAAATGGGTTATTATTTAACGCTGGTACTCTAGTTGGTATTTGATTTAATCTGTCTGTTAATGCCTGTGCAAGTGCGGAGTATGTATATTTGCCTCTGTCAAGTGTAATTTTTTCGGTAA
>Ga0181418_1000277_pt1 | contig 17215 bp, 6 predicted proteins | sample 41SPOviralmetaG_FD_130143 | JGI IMG/M metagenome (GOLD analysis project Ga0181418, IMG submission 130143) | Marine viral communities from the oligotrophic San Pedro Time Series (SPOT) site, San Pedro Channel, CA, USA - 41 SPOT_SRF_2013-03-13 | ecosystem: Environmental > Aquatic > Marine > Strait...
AAATTCCTAGAGATTTAACTGAAGTAGGTCCAGAACAAAAAGAATTTAGAGCTAGCGAACCTTTATATGGTAGACTAACTCCAGGTAGAAATAGAAATGCAGTTCAATTTTATCCAGAGATAACACCTGATAGAGCCACTGTGATAGGTACTTATGCTGACTTAAATTTAGATAAAACTAAAAATGGTGTTGATTGGACTGGTAACACTCGTGCCGTTTCTCCTTTTTACACTGTATCTGGAAATAAAGTTGCCAATTCCGCTGGTAACCATATAGATTTTCAAAACAGTAGTAACTCTTTGATAGCTCAAATATCTACTAAAAAAGCAATAGGTTTAGTTGGCGGTGTTGATCCTAGTACTCCTCAACCTTCAGGTAGTGTACCAACAGCTAATATAGCTTTTAATCAAAACTCTGGATTAGCAGTTTACGAAACAGAACCTGTATTTTCTAACTTAGATATATTTTACGAAACAAATACTTCAGGTAAAATATCTTCACTTAATACATCGATATTAGCAGGCGATACAGTTACACCAGTGTCTTTACAACCTTTAAATTTCAATTATTCAGAAGACGAAGGTCCTTTATCTGCTGTGTCTAGTGATTTTTATCCTTTAGCTAATGCTGGTGTTATATTAAATAATCCAAATACAACTTGTACTATTGTTGGTCCTACATCAGCTTTTAATAATTTTGAAGTAGTTGCAGGTTCAGCTACTAATTCTTTTAAAATAAGAACAAAGTCAGGTGTTTACAATTGGTATGGTAGCTCAAGTCACATATCTAATAACTATAGATTTGATTTTTTAGTAACTAATGTAGATGGTAATGGAAATACACTTTCATCAAATATAACTGTTTTACCTCCTAATTTATTAGCTAATGCTCAACCTGGGTGGGTAGATAACGGAGGATCGTTAGGACCACCAACAACAGGTAATACTCCATACACAGGTGTATTTCCTAATGGAACTGGTTTTGATCCTACATATGCTCCTCATACTGGGTTTTTTAATGGAACTTCTGCAAGTAATGATCCTTTTCCTTCTTGGTCAGCTTTAGCTTTTAGTGGTAACACCTGGAACGAGTTAGTAGCTTTAAATGGATTTAATGGAAGCGCAGGTGATGGATCAAGTGCTAATATACCTTTTTACATTAAAAATCAATTGCTATGGGTGCCTACTAAAGTTGAGTTTTATTGGACAGGTAATCCTAATGGAGCTGCATATGAAGAGTTTTCTCCTAACTCAACAAACTCTATAAGTGCATTTGGTGGTACTTTTCCATATAATGGTGATATAACTCTTAACACAGTTCAAAAACTTGCGGGTATGAGTATATATAGTAATCAAGCATATAATAATGTACCTGAAACAGTTTTTCATAGATTAAGAGCATTGAATCATAGTGCACCTACATTAGACCCTTACGATGTTAATGGTGTACCTGTTAGTAATCCATTAGGTTCTGTAGCTCAATATGTTTACCCAGCACAACCTTGGACAGGTGCAGGAACTAGCCCTAATGCTGGTAACCCAGTTTATGGTTTGTCTACTGGTCAATCAGGCGCTTATAGTTCTTCAGAACAAGGAAAACCTACACTTTGGAGAATAACACTTGAAGTTAGAGATGAAGCTGGATCATCAGGTTATTTATCTAGAGAACTTCAGTTAGAGTTTTATGTAACGCCTAATAGTTTTATTTCAAACAATTTAACTCAAACAACTTCAGGTGGCGGTGGCGGAGGTAGTCAAGGTGATAATTCACAAGGTGGATAAGTCCGTATTAAGTTTGTAATATAAATAAAAAATAAGTGATAATATAATGGGAGCAATAGTAGAAGTTTCATATTTTAATTCATATAAGTTAGTTTCTTTAGGTTTTGGTGCTAGTAGTGGCTATGGCTCATATGCTGGTTTACCTTGGAACCCTCCAGGTTATCCTGAGTTTCCTGTAAATGCAGATGGCGATGCGGCTGATCCTAATAACCCTGTAGATCAACGATATGAATGGTATGTAGAAGAAGCTAGAATAAGAGGAGGCTACAATAATACTTCTGTAGGTTTTGGTCCAAGAGCATATATTTCTGAAGACAATGATAATGCTCAGATATTTGGTAATAGCTTAATATTTTCAGGTGTTTTTAATTCTAGAACAGATGTTAATCAAACTAACGTGTTTAGTGTAGGCGAACAAATAACTAGATCTTTAGATCCAAGATATGGTAGCATTAACTTTATATACGCTAGAGATACAGACCTAACAGTTTTTCAACAAAACAAAACTAATAGAGCTTTAATAGACAAAGATGCTATATATTCTGCTGAAGGTACTTCTACAATAACAACTGCTCAAGCAGTAATAGGAACTATAACACCTTACGAAGGTGACTATGGAATAAGTAACCAACCAGAGTCTTTTGCTAAATACGGTTTTAGAAGATATTTTTCTGATGTTAATAGAGGTGCTATAATGAGATTATCAAGAGATGGTTTAACTGAAATATCTCAATATGGTATGTCTGATTATTTTAGAGATGAACTTTCATCTATAAATAATGATTTTCAAATATTTAGTTTATCAGGTGCAGTAACTAATATTTCTGGAGCTACTTTTGATATTCACTCATCAGTTGCTAGTACTATACAGATAGGCATGCAGCTGCAGTTCGCTGGAGGACAAACAGCATACGTAAATAGTTTTAATACTTCTACAAATAAAGTAACAGTTAGTGAAGCTATAACAGGTTCACCAACTACTGTTATTATAAGTAAAAGTGTAAAAGATAAAGTTTTAGGAGCTTGGGATGCTCATAATAAAAACTATGTGTTATCTATACAACCTGCTGTAACAACTGGCGGTCAATCAGATAATTTTAAAACTTTAAATTTTGATGATGGTGCAAACGGATGGGTGAGCTTTTTTACTTACAAGCCAACAGATGCTGAAAGTTTAAAAAATATATATTATACTTTTAATAACGCTACTTTATATAGGCATTATGCTGGTAATTCTAGAAATAATTTTTATGGTAACTACGGAGCTTCTAACGTAGAATTTATATTCAATGTTTCTCCATCTGGTAAAAAACTTTTTCAAACTGTAAACTATGAAGGATATAACGGCTGGGAAATAACTAGTTTTAAATCTGATGAAACAGGTATAGATGCAGGAGCTTTTTATAATGATACTACACTAACAATAAAAAGTTATAACGAAGGATTATATACAGATCCACTCACTGGACAACCATTAAGAGCTGGTTTTAATAGAAAAGAAAATTTATATACAGCTAATTTAGTTAACAATAGTACTGTTATGCCTGGTGAAGTAGTATTTGGAAACAGCATTAGTGGTATAAAAGGATATTTTGCCACTGTAACAATACAGACAGATGGAACAACTGATATATCAGGTGCTAAAGAATTATTTTCTGTAGGCACTACATTTGTTAGATCATCTTAAATTAAATGGAAATAAATAAAATAACTAAAGATTTAATAAAAAACTCTAACAATGCGCAAGTAGTTGGAGATGGCACAGATATAATACATCATGATATTGTACCTTTAAAACATTCATTTGCTGATCAACTATATATAAGGCAAATGGAAATGAAAAAAGGAACTATGGTTATAGGAGCCGTGCACAATCATAAACATGTTTGGTTTTTATTAACTGGTCATTTAACAATATCTGACAATAAAGAAGTTCAAGATTATCAAGCACCTTGCTATGTAGTTTCAGATGCAGGAACACAAAGAGCTATATATGCTAATGAAGATTCAATATTTGTAAATGTTCACAAGAACCCTAGCAATACTGAAAACATAGAAGAACTAGAAAAAGAAATAGTGTCTATCACTAGAAAAGATTTTAATAACTATATAAAAAATAAAGTATGAGTTTTGCAATAGTAGCAGCAGTAGCAGCCCCGTTAGTTGTGGGAGGAATACAAATGGCAATGAATAATAAAAAAGCCAGAGACATGGAAGGTGATATGCAAGCTGCTCAAGGAAATATAAATAATTTATTATCTAATAGAGAGCCAGTATATGATGCTTCAGGCAAAATAAGATCTATGAAAGACTCAGTACAAAATCCTTTTGCTAATCTTGGTGTTGCTACTCAAGCAGCTGAAATACAAGCAGAAGAAGCTGACATAGCTTTAGCTAATAGTTTAGAAACTGCTAGAGCTACAGGTCTAGGATCTGGAGGTGCTACAGCTTTAGCTCAAGCTGCCGCTAGAAGTAAACAAGGTGTTGCGGCTGATATACAAAAACAAGAAGCTAGTAATGAAAAATTAAGAGCTCAAGGCGAGCAACAAAAGCAACAGCAATTGCAAAACTTAGAATCTCAAGCTATATCTGCCGAAGAGAGAGCTTCAGCGCAACGAGCAGCGAGAGACCAACAGGCTTTAGATAGAGCTTATGGCGAATCTGATTTTTTAAGATCAAGACAAATGGGACTTGAAGATGCAGCAGACGCAGCTATGATGGCTGGTATATCTGGAGCAACTAGTGTTCTTTCGTCAGCTGCTGGTAGTGGAGCATTTAACTCGCCGGGAAAGTAAGTACCGGGAGCGGTAATAATACTCTAGGAGGAAGTGATTATAGTGATTTAGGATTAGGTAATTTTGATCCTAGTAATCAAATGTATGGAATTGGATAATGCAAAAATAACAACATGAGTCAAAGACAAGTAAATTTAAAATCAAGAGATTTCTCAGCAGATGCAGTTAGAAGCGTACAGCAGGCTACTCAAACAGGATTAGCAAGCGTAGCAAGGTTTAAAGCTGAAGCTCAAAAGCGTAAAGCAGCTTCTGAAAAGGCTATGCTTATAGGTATGAACACGGCTGAAACATTGCAGTTAAAATACCAAGACAAAATAGGTCAAGCTCCTGCAGATACTAAAGCAGCTTTAAATGCTTACGTAAGATCAGAAGCTATGCTTATAGGAGATTTAAAAGCTAAAGCATCTATGCCAGGCGCTAGTCGAGAAGATATTGAAGCTTACCAAAAACAACTTGCTACTGGTATGTCTAACTTAGACGCTGTAGCTACTTATAGTGTTAACTCTTCTAAAAGTCAAGATATATTCCAAGGACATTTAAATGCTGTTAAAACTAATAGTAACATAGGTAGACTAACTGATGAAGCTTTAAATGATACAGAAATGATTAGTTTTGATGCTTCTTTAAGTAGTGGTATGATGAAAGATTTTACGGTTTATAATGATCCTAAAACAGGCCACGTTTCATTTTCATTTAGTGACGGTAAACAATCTAGAAATAGAGATATTTGGGCATCTAATGAAGCTTTTAAAAATACAGGACAAAACTTAGCTAGCTATGTTATAACAAAAGAAGATAACATAACAGGTGGTGATTATGCTAAAGCTTATGAAGCTGAGCTTAAAGATTTTAAAGATTTAGTTCCTGTTGTTTCTCAAAAAACTAAATACGACAGAAAAACAAATACTGAAAAAACAATTACAACATCTGGTGTAGTTAATTATGAAGAAAACTTGATGAAAAATCACAAAGATTTTTTATTACAAAAGACTACTCAACCTAATTTTAACAAAACGTGGACACAGTTAAGTAATTTAGGATATGTAAGTGAAGAGTATTCAGACATACCATGGTCAACTTTTACTCAAGGTGATAGAAAAATAGAAGGATCTGTAGATCAAGCTATTGAAAACTTAAAGTTAACTGACGAACAAACTAAGTTGGTTGATACAGACAAAAGCGGGGATATTTCTCCAGATGAATATTTAGAGTTTCAAGATAAATTTAGAGAAGATGCTGCTAGAGGTTTATCTAAACTAGCTAACAAAATGTATGGACAACCAGTTGAAACAATTACTTCTGAAAAAGAAATTATTAATAAGTATAAAACAAATAAAACAGATGGTAGCTTTTCAGTAACTAGAACTAACGCTAACAGCTTTTATGAAGATTATACTAACACGTATTTACCTGTGGCTAATGCTATAAAGAAACTTGAAACATCTGAAGATTTTGATTTACTTAAATTTTACAATACACCAGTAGCTAAAAAAGCTTTAAAAGAAGAGTTTAATTATAATCCAACAAAGCAAAAAATATCTACAGCAGAAGAAATAAAACAAGCTTTTAACAAGTTAAATGCTGGTAAAAAAGCAACAGACGATGATTATATAGAGTTGCCAACTGAGATAAGTGAATACCCTAATGGTATATTTATAGCTAATGCTGATATTACAGATCAATTTGAAGGAGGATTTGAGTTAGTTGCTAATGAAGACTTTATAGAGATGAAAGATGGTAAGCTAACAGACGAAGGAAAAAGAAACTTATCTAGAACTCTAAATGTTGATAATAGTTTATTTGACGACGCGAATAACTCTTCGTATATATCACAAGTAAATCAACGTTTAAAACAGTCTAATAGACAAATAAAACCTGCACTTAAGTAATATAACTATATGAGTAAATATTTTTCACAAGGCTTTGAATATAGCTTAGAGGAAGTACAGACGGCAGCTGATGCTAGAGATATGGGCTTAGATGACTATATATCTTTTGCGGGTATAACTGTAGAAGAAGAAGAGCCTATTGATCCTCCAAAAGAAAAAGATCCACCTAAAGAAGAACAGAAGCAACAAATACCTGACTGGGCTTGGGATGCGGCTGGTATAGTAGAACCAACTAAAGAACCTACCAAAACAGATGTTATAAAAGAAACTGAAGCTGAAAAGTTACTTAAAGATAACACGCTCCAAAACCAAGAGTTTAACATGGTTGAAGATGCTGCAATGAATAACTTTATAAAAGCATCTGTAGATGGTAAGTTTGATGAATGGCTACAGTCTCCTGAACAAATAGAAGCTGCTAAACAAGAAGCTAAAGCTGAAGAGTTAATTCAACAACCTAACATACAAACTGCTTTAATAAATGATAACTACACTATACAAGATATAAGAGAGTTTGCTAATTTAGGTATTGAAGGTTTACCTGAAAATGGTTTTTCAGATTCATTTTACGATGATAAACTTGACAGCAGTATATCCTCTTATGATACTGATAGTTTTTTTGAAGAAAGTGTTGTAGATCAAACTAGAGAAGCTCTTAAAAAAAGCGGTATATATAATACTTTTGAAAGAGCAAACAGAGAATTAAATAGTGATAAAAGATTTAATTATGTTTCTGACATAGTAAGAAGTGATAATAATCAAATAACAGAAGAAGAGTTACCATTAAAAGTAAATGATTACTTAATAAGTAATATGGTAGAAACTTCCAATGACAGAGCTAAAACATATTTAGGTGAAGAAACCTATAATAAATGGGATAAGGCAGATGCTAAAGGTAAAAATGAAATATTAAAAAACGTTTTTGACTCTAGTAAAGTTACGTCTTTAGTAGATGCTAATGGTAATTTTATAGATGCTAGTAGGGTTTCAGATCAACAAAAGCAAAAAATAGTAGAAAAACAAGTAGATGAAATACAAGAGTATAGTAATATGGGTACTCAATCATTGCTTAAGCTATTTAAATCTGCTGAAGATGATTTAGCTTCATTGGCTACAGCACTAGTAACAAAAGGAGAAGAAGGCATATTTAAAGCTTCTTCAATATTTCAAAAAGGAAATGAGTTACTTGGAGATGCGATACCTTTTCTAAAAGACGAAGATGATAAAACTTTACGTAGTGACTTTAACGATTTAAAGTTCATGGCTAAAACAGGTATTGTACCTAAGGGTCTTTCATATTTACCACAAGGTGAAAGTCAATTAGTTTCAGATTACAATAAAGCATTAAGAAAATTACAAAGTATACAATTAGCTGTAGGTTTAAATGTAGATTTAACAAAACTAGACAGACAAAGTACTTCAGATATAATATTTGAAGAAACAGATAAAGCTTTAGGTTTTGATGAAATGACTTTAGGCATAAATGAAATGCAGAACACGTTGCTATATGCTATGCAAGATGAACTAGGTTTCAAAGCTAAAGAAGAAGAAATAGCTAGATTAGGTTTGCGAGGAGATATATATGTAAAGCAACCTAAGTTAGATGATCAAGGTAATATAAAAAAAGATGAAGACGGCAAAATAGAATATGATGCTATAAACTATGAAATGATATATTCTACTATTCCAGGTTTTACTAAGATGAGTATGGAAATAGGCGCAACAATGTATCTTTTAGGTGGAGCTAGCAATATTGCTAAAGTAACTACAGGCATTGGAGATTTAGCTGCGGTAGGTATGTCTAGATTTTTTAGCCCGGGTGTTGCTGCTCAGTTTGGTAAGTTTACAGGTGGCGTACTACAAGAGTCTGTAGGACTAGTAGGTAGTAACGCTATAAGTAGTAATATATTTGGTGGTAAAGAAATGCCAGTATTAAGTTTTGCTGCAGGATCTCAATTAGGGCATTTAGGTATAGGGTTTTTAGGAAAAGTTATTCCTAAAGGTATATCAAGATATGCTACAGAAAATAGAGCTTTTGGTAATGTGGTAGATTTTGTTAATAAAATTCCATTTGGTTCTACTATAGGTGGTGCTATAAAGTTTACGAGTAGACCAGTAATCGGTACTACAGCTATAAAAGCTGGTGAATTTACTAGTGGATTAGTTGATTTAGCAAGAGGTGAAGGTCAATATGATAATATGTCTGAACTATGGCATCACGTTACAGATGCTGATAGTTTCATAGAAACCTATGGCGCTTTATTATTTATGTCAGCTGCACATCCTACTCAGTTAATGAATAAGGCTGTAGATAATTTCCAGTATGATATACTGAAATTAAGAACAGATATGCCATCATGGAATAGACTAGCTAGCGAAATTGGTTTAGAAGCTAGAGGTTTTAAAAAGGGTGGGCCAACCAGTTGGACTAGAGCTGAAATTAATAAAGCAGTAAACGAAAGGTCAAATGAAATAGCTACAAATCCAGAACTTGCACCTGAGCAAGCTAGAGAACAACTAGCAAATGTTAAAGCAATAGGTAAAAGACTAGGTATTAAAAGACAAATAGATATTCAATCAGAAAAAGCTAGTAATATATCTAACTGGAATACAACATATACAAACTTACAACGAACTATAAATTCTATTAAAGCTGGTAATAAAATAAATGCTACTGATATAAAAAACTTAACAGATGCAGGTATAGCTAATGGAGGTGCTTCACCTGTGTTAGAATTACAAACAGCAGGTTTAAACAATACAACAGCAACTGAAGTTTATAAGTTTTCTAAAAACTCTTATAATGAAGCTCAACAGTTTTTTAAAGATGCTAATAGTAAAAACTTTAAAAACTATATTGAAAGTGGTTTACAAGGGTTTGAAGCTCAGCAAGCTAAAGCTAATTTAAAATCAGAACTAGAACAAGGAAATATTAATCAAGCTGCATATAACATACAGTTAAAGGAAGTACAAGAAAAAATAGATTTAGAAACAGCTAGACAAGAAGTTTTAATTGATGTTGCTAAAGGTGATACTGAAGCTAGAATAAAAGAAACTATAGACTACTCCGAGCAAGTTAAAGCAGAAGGATCTGAAATAAAAGAATTAGGAAATAACGCCTTTATTAACTTAAAAGCTAAATTAACTGGTAAAATTAGTAATTCAATTGGGTATGGTTTTCAAACTACTATAAATGGTAAACCTGTTTTTGTTATAAACAAAGATGCTATGGCACCTAGCAAAGGTGAATATAGATTTACTTCTGGTGGTAAAGAATATATTGTAAAAGGTTTTCAAGGATCAACGCTAAAGCATGAAATATTCCACCCTGTATTTGAAAATAAATTTTCATCTAAGTCTGTAGAACAAAGAGCTAGAAAACTAGCAGGCGCTGAAGGCGATATAGATGCTGCTAGAGAGACTATAATTAAACAAGATATAGAATACATAGATCAATTTAAAGAACGTCTTAGAGAGCTTGGTGTATTTAACAGAGTTGAACAGGAAATGAAAAAAAGACCTGGTTATAACGAGTTAATTAAAAACGATGAGCGAAGTGTAGAAATAGAAAAAGAATTTATAAATGAGTTTTTAGAACTACAAAATGAAGGAGTTTTAAATAGTTTAGTTGAAGGTACTAAGTTTAAAAATGTAAGTGCAGATGTAATTACAGAGCTTAAAAATGGAGCTGATGTAGTTGACTACTTTTTTACAGGCGTAGAACAAACACCTGAAGGAAAAGCAAAAGTAAAACAAGCACAAGAAGCTTACAAAGAATTAGTTAAAGATGGCGATGTAACCTTACAAACTTCTGAAAAAAATTTAAAAAGTTTAGCTAAAGAATATAAAGAAAATCCTAACGAAATATCACTAGAAAAAGTTGAAGATTTAATACAACAATATACAGCAAGTGGTATAGACGCGTTAAAAAGAGCAGCTAATAGAGGCCAAAGAAAAGTACCAGTTAACACCAAAGATCCTAATGTAACAAGTGGTATAGCTGATCTTTTAGTTTTAGAGTTTGATAGTTTTACTAGGAATTACGATCCTACTAAAGGAGAGCCTAGTACTTATATGAACTTAATAGCAGAGCGTATATTACCTAAATATATAGAAAAATTTAAACCTAAAGAAACTACTAGGATAGATGATTTAACAAAAGATATTGCTGACACTAAAACTCCTGAAACAGAATTAACAGATAAAGAGTCAGCTACAAGAGAAACTGAAAGATTAGTTAGTGTATTTGAAGGTAAAGAAGCTAAGGCAAAAGAAAAAGAAATAATAGAAGTATTTGGAGATTTAAGGTCTGACGCTAAAAAATTACAAGAAGCTAGACTAAAAGGTTTTGGTGGTACACCTAAAGAAGAACTAAGTAAAGTAGCTGAGTTGTTATTCAATGTACCTGACGGAACTAAAGTTAGTAATCCATCTAAAAATGTTTTACCTACAATAAATATAGTTGATTCAAAAGGAAAAAAGATCTCTACGAAAAGACTAAAGGCAGGTGAAAAAGGTATTATAGAAGCTAAAGATTTTTTATCATTAAGAGATTATTTTAAAGATAAAAATAATTTAAGAAGATTTTTAAATGTTTCTTTACCAGAATACAACGTAAATACACCACAAGCTATTGTAAATACAAAGGGTGAAATAATAGAAGTTTCTCCAGATGTTGTAGGTAGAGGAATAAGATTACCAGACAGAATATATGATTATTTTTATGAGCAATTTATAGATCCTACTGGCGTAATGACTAGCCCTAGTGGAAGAGGTAAAGGTAAAACAAGCCAAGTTCCAAAAGTTTATAAAATAAAACCAGAATTTAGAAAACCAAGTAATGAAGTAATAGAAAAAGTTTCTAAAGATATATTAGCAGATCTAAAACTTAGTGAGTTACCTGAAGCATATAATAGAAACATGGCTCAGCTAGTTAAAGGTATGGCTTTAGTAGAGACAATGGCTGTTGCTAATCAAGCTAAAAGAGCAAAACTTCCTGTAGAAACAGCGGCTGAGAAACAATTAATAGCAGATATTAAATCTTCCTCTAGCAAGTTGTCTATGTCGGAAAAATTGTTACCTAAAAAGAGAAAAACTCAAGTCGCTAAAATGACAGACTTAATGGGGGCTTATGATTTTTATAATCCTGAAAGCGTAACAAAAGCTAGAAATGTAATATTAGGTGATTATGCAAAAATATTTGGACCAGGTCTGTTAAGTAGAATGTTTAGAGATTTAACTCCAGGTGGCGGTAGAGGTGAAAGGGTTATAGGAAAACAAATGGCTATAGGTTCTTTTGAAGCATTAGATAGTACTAAAAAAACCTACAAAAAAATGGTAGATGATTTAGTTGAAAAAGGTAAAACTAGAGCAGAAGCTACAAAAGAAGTAAGCGAAAAGAAAAACCTAGAACAGCAATACTTAGGTAATAACCAAACTTTAATAGAAAATAATCTTATATTAGACATATCGAACTTAAAAAGCAATATAGAGCAACAAGGTTTAAAAGATAATCCAGCTGCTAAAATAATGTTAGAAGCGTTTGGGAAAGGTCAAAAATTAAATAAGCTAGCTTCAAATTTAGCTAATTTAAAAACAAGAAAAAAAGCTACAGAGTTATTAATAGAAAAATTTAAAGAAGCTTATGACGCTAATCCAGAAGCAGCTGAAGTTTTAAGAGAGTTTATATATAATAGTAAAGCTAGCGGGATGCTTGGTAAAGACGTTGCTTTAATGAGAGGCAATCATGTTGATGCTAAAGAAGGTAAAAAAGTTTATGAAGAACACATTTATCCATTTAGTTCTTGGGCTATCCGAACTATGGACGCTATTACAAATAAAAATCCTAAAGTATTAGAAGGTTGGAAAAAGTGGGCTGCAGAAAACTATTATCAAATAGCTTTCGATATGAAAGATGTAATTGAAGTAAGTGATGGTAAGTTTTTAATTTATCAAGCAGCGGTAGATCAAACTTTTAAAAGAGCTGATGGTAAAGGTGAATTTGATTCAAAGAGTGGAGAACATCCTTTTTTAGAACAAGCATTAAATGAAGCTTTTAAAACTGGTGATTTTAGTAAAGTTCCAGCTTCTGAAATAAGATTTTTTAATGAGTATGTCCAATTAAATCCTAACAAGCTTTCATTAGATGGTAAAACATATGCTGAAAAATATAATGTAACAGTTGATAAGTTTTTAGAAAATAATCCTGCTATTATTAAAGCTCAAAGTGATTTAATCTTTAAGCAATTAACTACCGATTTAACAGCTAAAGAAGCTAGAGAAAGATTAGATAAAATAATTAAAGTTGAAGGAACTAAAGAAGCTGATGCTGCTTTTAAAGAAACTAAAACAGATTTAGATGCATCTGGTGTTATGAACACTAGTGAGAAGATGACTACTGATAAGCTAGTTGAAAAAGCAAAAATGATAGACAAAGCTTTACAAATGGCTGATCGCCCTAATGCTCCTGTAAAAAAAATTAGAATATTTGATTTTGATGACACGCTGGCTAAGACGCAAAGTGTAGTTTATTATGATAGACCTAATCAAACTGGTAAGCCTGTACCAAGAAATAAAGCTATATTTATGATTGGAGGACCTGGTTCTGGCAAAACAAATATAGGTAAAGGATTACAACTAGGTAGAGAAGGCTGGAAAGTAGTTAATCAAGATATATTTATTGAAGCAGAAAAAAGTAAGGCAGGTTTACCAGAGTCTGAAAGAGAATATAATAAAGAGCAAAGATCTTTACGTGCTAAAATAGGTGCAGCAGGAGTTAAAGCTGCTAAAGCAAAGTTAGATAAATATACAGAAGCGGGTGATGGTATGGTTATAGATGGCACTGGTGCTAGCTATAATGCCACTATGAAAAAAGTTCAAGCGCTTAAAGATCAAGGCTATGAAGTGTTTATGGTGCATGCTAAAACTTCTCCAGAAGCTGCAGTATCAAGAAACAAAGCTAGAAAAGAAAGATCATTACCTACGTTTGTAGTAGAGCGTACTCAAAAATCAGTTGCTGAAAATATAGATAAATACAGAAAAGATTTTGGCGAGAAGTTTATGGAAATAGACACTGAAACAATTGAATATGGTAAGCCATTACCAGATGCTTTTATAGGGCAAGTTAAGGCCAAAGTATATGCTAATGAAAGAGGTAGATTAAGTGCTGAGGAATTTGCAGAGCAAGGACAAAGATTAGTTGAACAAGGCTATGAAATGGATTTTACTGATTTTAATCGTGTAAGAGAAGGTGAAAAAGGTCCTTTGTTTGGAGTGGCAGAAACTATTAAAAAAGCTAGAGGTAATGAAGACTTATACGTACTAACAGCTAGAGCACCTGAATCACAGAAAGCTATTTATGAATTTTTAAAACAACAAGGTTTAGAATTTAAAGAAGATAATATTGTTGGCTTAGGTAATTCAACTGGCGAGGCAAAAGCAAACTGGATAATAGATAAAGCTGCTGAAGGTTTTAATGATTTTTATTTTGCAGATGATGCCATACAAAATGTTAAAGCAGTTAAAACAGCTTTAAGTGTTATTGATGTTAAGTCAAAAGTTCAACAAGCTAGATTAAATACTAGCGAAAAAATGAACGCTGAGTTTAATAATATAATAGAACAGTCGTCAGGTATAGATGCTTCTAAAGTATTTTCAGATGTTAAAGCAGAATTAAGAGGCGGTAAGAAAAAAGGTCAAAGATTCTTTATACCACCATCAGCTGAAGACTTTCAAGGTTTACTTTATGTCACATTACCTAAAGGTATTAAAGGTGAAAAAGCTTATAAGTTTTATCAAGATGCTTTGTTAGATCCTTATACAAGAGCAATGACTAATTTATCTACATCGAGAGTTAATATCATGTCTGACTTTAAAACTTTGAAAAAAGAGCTAGATGTTCCTAAAGATTTAAAGAAAGAAACAGCATCAGGTTTTACTAACGAGCAAGCTGTAAGAGTATATTTATGGAACCAACTAGGAGAAAAAATACCAGGACTTTCTAAAACAGACTTAAAAGAATTAACAGATATAGTAAATGCAGATCCTAAACTAAGTGTTTTTGCAGATCAGATACTAAGAATAACTAAAGGTGATGGATATTCTACACCAAGTAAAGGTTGGGCAAATGGTACTATAACTACAGATCTTTTAGAAGTTTTAAATAAAACTAAAAGAACTAAGTATTTAAAAACTTGGCAAGAAAATGTAGACGTAATATTTAGTACAGAAAACTTAAATAAGTTAGAAGCTGCTTATGGAACTAAATATAGACAAGCTGTAGAAAATAGTTTAGCAAGAATGAAAACTGGCAGTAATAGAGTAGCTGGAGGTAATAGATTAAGTAATCAAGTTCTTGATTATATAAATAATTCTACCGGTGTTACTATGTTCTTAAATGCTAGATCAGCGTTATTACAAACTATATCTTCTGCTAACTATATAAACTGGAGTTTTAATAATCCTTACAAAGCTGGTAAAGCATTTGCTAATCAACCTCAGTTTTGGAAAGATTTTAAAATGTTAATTAATTCTGACTATTTAAAAGATAGACGTAATGGTTTAAAACTTAACGTGTCAGAATCTGAAATAGCTAACGCTGCTAAAACAGGAAAAAATAAAGCTAAAGCTGTATTAAGTTATTTACTTGAAAAAGGTTATGCACCAACTAAATATGCTGATAGTTTTGCAATAGCTTTTGGTGGAGCTTCTTATTATAGAAATAGAGTTAAAGACTTAATGAAAAATCAAAGCTTGTCAGAAGTAGAAGCTAGCGAAAGAGCATTGAAAGAATGGAGAGCTGAATCAGAAAAGTCACAGCAGTCTGCTGATCCTAGTAAAATATCTGCTCAACAATCTAGTGATTTAGGTAGAGTAGTGTTGCAGTATGTAAATACACCTATGCAATATGCGCGTTTACAAAAGAGAGATATACAAGATATTGCAAACAAAAGAAGAATGCCTGGTAAAACTTTAGCTGAAAGTAATAGAGTTAGAGTTTCAAGAGTAATATATTATGCAGCTATACAAAACTTAATATTTAATGCTATGCAGCAAGGGTTATTTGCTTTAGGCTTTGGTGATACAGATATATCTGATGACGAGCAAAAGAAAATAATTAAAGGAGCTAACGGTATGTTAGACTCTAGCTTGCGTGGACTAGGCTTTGCAGGAGTTACAGTACAAGTTCTTAAAAATTTAGGTATAGATATATATGAAAGATCACAAAAAAATAGACCTGAATATGTAGATGCTTGGATAAAACTGTTAGAGTTTTCACCAGCTATAAAAAGTAAATTGGGAAGATTTAAATCTGCTGCTTATCCATTTGATAACAAGCAAAAGAGAGAGGAAGTTTTTGAAAAAGGTTTTGCATTAAATAATCCTGCTTATGAGTCAGCTGCTAAAGTAATAACTGCTACTACAAATATTCCTCTTGATAGAGTAATGAGCAAGACTAATAATTTAGTAAGAGCTTTTGATGATGATGTAGAAGCTTGGATGTCTGTAGCAATGATTATGGGCTGGCCAGAGTGGCAGCTTACAGATAAGGGAGATGATAATACAAGTGAAAATGTTTTTGGTAATAAAAGTTTTAAAGGATCATCTAATAATCCTTTTGCAAAGGCAGCTAAAAAATCTAAGAATAAAAATCCATTTGCTAAATAGGAACAAAAAAAAACTGGGCACCATACCCAAAAGTTCCTGTAACCAAAAAAGGGGAAGTCGTAATGACCTCCCCTTTTATTATTTTAACTGTTGCAGTATTCACAAATACCACCTAGACATAATGGACACATCATACCTCATATTTTAATAGTTATACCTATTGACACTATAAAAGCGCCGCTTGCTATTGCAAGTGTGTTTGCATTAAAGTTTGGCTTTTGTTTATGCCAAATCATATTAGTACCAGCCATAGTCATCATGCCAATACCTCCTATAATTGCTAATCGTTTCATACTATTTCACATGCGCCTCCTGCACAAGCTAATTCACCAGCTAGATCAGTTTCATCTTCAACTTCTACTATATTTGTAAGATTAATATCAGTTAAACTTTTCATCATAGTTTCATATTTGAATTTATCTATATCTTCAAATGGAGCTTGAGTATATGTACCTCCATCATATGGTAGGACAGATAGCCCGTTATAATAGTCCCTATTGTCCCACATCCATTTACCAGCTTTATCCCACTCATCAGCTTTCAAGCTAACAGTAGCTGAAACATTGTGAGTATTGCTACCACGCTTGTGACCTGGTTTTACCCACTCAGTTGCTACTTTCTTTATACGTTCAAGTAAATCAAATGGTGACTCAGTTCTTAGTATAGCATTAGCCGGAGCTTTTTGTGGTATACTAATTACAGCAGTATCATGAGGTCTAAAGTATTCGTCTTCTATCAAATCAGGATGATTTTCAATTAAGTATTTATACATACTTTCGTTTTTACCAACTCTAACTCTACGGACATAATAATCATTATGCCACGCATGAATACCAGATGAAGTTCCTAATGCGAGAGATGTTGTCCCAGCAGGCTTCACAGTTGTACATCGCGCAGCTGGTTTAATCCCTATTTTTTTAGCTGTCTGTTTGTTTTTGCTTACTACTATATCTGCAGCTTCCGTCATATCCAACTGCAGCACAGCGGCAGAGCCTATTCCTGTCATTGATACACCTATAAGGGCGTCCTTCTCTGTCGTATCTTTCCATATGTCTCTTAAATAATGAAAATCAGTATAACCTGCTTG
>Ga0181418_1000290_pt1 | contig 16815 bp, 15 predicted proteins | sample 41SPOviralmetaG_FD_130143 | JGI IMG/M metagenome (GOLD analysis project Ga0181418, IMG submission 130143) | Marine viral communities from the oligotrophic San Pedro Time Series (SPOT) site, San Pedro Channel, CA, USA - 41 SPOT_SRF_2013-03-13 | ecosystem: Environmental > Aquatic > Marine > Strait...
TGCTGAAACCGAAGGGTGGGTATTGTATTCACCAAGAATGGGGCGAAGTGGTGTTTTTACAACAAAAGATGATGCAGAAAAAGTCAAAAATTGGTTTATGGGAAATGCACCTCCACATTATAACATTGAAAATACAATGAAAATAGTCCCTGCTAATGCAAATGATGGTGAGTTAGACAGGCGTTCAAAACAAATCCTTCTTGTAGGTATGCGGTATGATGCTGAAAACATGAGTCCTCAAGTCTTTGGAAAATTAGTGGGTCAATATCCTCAACCGCCTAATAATCCTTTGCCTGTTGGTGGATTTATGGATGAAGGTTTTGAATGGACTGTTAATCAAGCCGAAAATGAAGATGGTTGGTTTGCGGTTTCCTATGTGAGCAACGAAAAACAGGCCAAAAATGAATTGAGAGAACTTGAAGAAAGAGCAGGTGATTATAAGGGAAGGTATGAATACAAGATAAAAGAAAATCCCGATAAGAAAGGTTGGTCTGTTCTTGCTCGCTCTATCTTTAGCATGGAATCCGAAACAGGTTTAGAAGCAATTACAGAACCCGAAGTATTCGGTTCTTCAAATATCGTTTCAATGGTAAAGAATAATTGGTTAAATGGTCTTGTAGGTCTTGGTTTAGGACTTGTAGCGTTTGATTTCGTGAAAAAGAAAGGATATGTTGCTAATGCTGACACTTTAATTGAAGGTCCTAATACGGGCGACTTAACCCCTGCTGATTATGAAGAAATTGTAGTGGAGTCCACAGGCTATGCAGTTCCTATTATTCCTGTTTCATTAGATGGTTCTTTTATGGGAAGCCGATTTCACGCCCTGCCTACGGACAGGTATGTTTATGATTCTCCCGAAGGAATAGGGGCGCATAGTGATGTAGCCATGAAGCGTAATACTACATTCTTGCCTAATGAAATGTCTTTAGTTCAAGCCTCCGAAGCACCGGGTCAATCTCCTTATAACAGTATTTTACCAAACGGTCAAGAAAACAAGGACTTTCCTTTAAGAGTTATTCATGAAACCACTACTGTTTCATTAGACCCAAGCACAGCCCCATTCATCCCTACTGATATGTCGGGTTATACAGGCCAACAATTTATTCCTACAAGTGTGTATGAGGATATGTTAGGTGTAGGTATTTCGGGAAAAATCCCTTCATTTTCTCAACCTGCAAGTGGAGATATAGGTTCTAATCATTTTGGTTCAAGAATTGCTAATCCCGATATGCTGACAAATGTAGGAGGTCCTTTACAAGAAGATGTAAATGGTGATTACACCGATGGAAGCATTACTAAGAGCCTATCTCAATGGAGTATTGAAAACCAAGTTCAACAAATCTCGGACACGGAAGCAATTGTCGTTGAACGAGGTTCGGGTGGCCGTAAAATGATTCGGAGGGTTTAGGCTTGACGAGTTATAAGGTTGCTATGGTTATTACGGACTCATACCATAATGATATAGAAGGTAAGGACTACAAGTATGGAAGTCCAACCATGATAGATAATAAATCAAAACCTATCATTTTATATTATTTTTTAGACGATTATGAAAGGGTATGGGATGAGGGAAAGCCGATTAGTTATGATGATGAAGAATTGAAAAACAATGCTTCGGTTTCGCTGATTGATTACACCGATAATGTCTTACTTATTAATCTTTTTGATTATGAATCCTTTGATGAAATGGAATTAAAATTTCAAGTCGGTAAAGAAACAAGTATTCCCGATGTAGTGGATGAAAACAACCATTCTAAAGAATACAGATTTACACCTACAAAAATTGTAGTCGCTAATAGTCTTGGGAAAGATAGCGCAGTCTATGATGAAATCGTTACAAGTGTGTGGGATGGTTATTACAAAACAGCAAGTAAAGAAGGCGAAAAATTGCCTAAAGTAGCCGAAAATGTTAAAAATGCGGAAAGTTACAAAAAGTGTGCTGAATGTTCCGATAGTGTTTTTGGATTAGAAGAAGAGATTTGTTTTGAATGCAGTTCTTTTGGTGCTGAATATGAAAAAACTGACGATGAACGCATTCTTGGGATTGAAAATGGAAATGGAAAGAGAGTCGGAACGGTTTCTATTGAAGATGTAAGCGGCAATAAAGACAAGGTTTTTATCTCTATTGATGGTTATAATGAAGAAGACGAACATGGTTGGCATCCTATGATTTGGGATGGTGTTATACCCGAAAGTCCATTCATGGCTGAAACCTATGAGGCTCAAGGAAAGCCAACATGGGCGGGTTACTGTCCGTTCTGTAAAAAGTGGCGCACTACTGAATGGAGTAAAAAATACGGTGGAGATACAGTATGTGCAAAAGGTATTCCCGACCCACACTATAATAGTGGTGAAGAAGCATTATTTGGAAGGGAAAATTTCGCAAGAAAGGGCGGAAAGTGGATTAGACCTAAAGAAAACATTTGCGGAGTAGTATTAGAGAAAAAGCAAAGTAAAAATGCTGAAACCTTTGAAGCAAATGCAAAAACGGGCAATAAAGTATATATCATTACTCGTCGTTGCGAAGACTATTCCGCATATCGTGAATTAGATGTGGCGGGTTATGGTTCATTAACAGAAGCCCGAAAGAAGTTCAATTTACTTTTCAAAGAAGAAAAGGAACAAAATTACCCTAATGAAACAATTGCTTATGCTAAAGGTGAATTTGGATGGGGCGATTATTGGGGTGTTATGTCATTTCAATGTGATGATATGATTTATGAATTGCGAGAAGTTATTGTTGGAAATAGAGGCGACTTTTACTTTGATGCTGAAACAGAAGATTATGAAGATTGCGAAGTATGCTATGCTACGGTTGATAAAGGCACATTAAATGATGTTCAAGCAGGGCGGATTTGTAATGAATGTCATAGAATGAATCAATATACAGGGGGAACAAGAACAATCAAAACACCTTATAATGCTGAAACCGATTCATGCAACGAAGCCAAAGAGGAAGTAAAGAAATTGCGAAGAAAAATTGCGTTATTAGATAAGTTATATGATAAAGAAAACGCATTACATCATGAGATTTTAGGAAGTGGAGGATTTTTCAAGGAACATGAATTGAAAGGTCTATTTTCGGAAAAAGACTTAAAAAATTATGAGTATTGGAGTTAGAGGTGAAAAAATGACAAATGAATTTGAAGAACTAATGACTTTTAATGCTGAAGAAGTGTCTTATGGTGAAGGTGGAACGGAAGTCCCTATGGATAACTTAGATACTATGGAATCCGCAGTATCGCATCACATGATGGATAGTCCTATGGATAGTTCCGCAGGTAATCTTGAGCAATTAGGTGCTGAAACAGACCCCGTAGCCTCCGAAGAAGTCCCTATGGGCTTAGAGAATCCTTTACCTTCGCCACCCCCTGTTGAGCCTATGCCTCAACCTCCAATTGAAGAACCAATGCAAGAGAATGTGTCGGTTGATTCTTTAGAAGAATACATGGACTCTCATGCTGAAGATTATACAGATGTAGCCTCTATGAACCTTGCTGATTATGAGGATTGGTTATTTAACTCGGAATCCGAAGCGGGTGAATTAGCCGTTGCCCGAATTGTTTCTAATTTTAAGGCAAGTGGATATGATGTTAAGCCTTCTTATGCGGCAGTCGCAGGTGCTACATATAGCCGTATGAATTATGCAGGTGAAGAACACATAGATGCTTTGAAGGCTGTTGAAAGAGTTCCTGTTGCACATTTACAACCATTGGTTGTTGAGATTGAAAGTGAAGGCATGAAATCACTTGTTGATAAAATTAGAATGGCGGAATCATTTACAACCGATTACCGAGCCGAAATTAAGGCTGAAATTATGTCGGAAATGAAGGCTGAACAAGAAACATTAAATAGCGAACAAGAAACCTCTCGTTTTGAAGCCGTAAAGAATGTAAAAGAATACGCTACACCTATTATAGTAGGTGCAACGACAATTTTAGGATTATTTGCTTTGAGAATGATTAAGTGAGTCTTTAGATAACTAAACGGATAATGTGATATTATGAACCTTGACATGGCGATTCAAAATCAAGTCTTGAGCCGTTCTCCAATGGAAACGGCCATGTATGGTGTTGCATCCGATTTGGGCGACGGTCATTACCGATTAAATGCTTACAAAGAAAGTGAGGATATTGCCGAAAACATTATGGGAACTGCTGTTGCCGCATATACTCCAAAGCCTGTTTTCGCTCGCCCACCGATTGCACCTCAAGGAGAAGCAAAGCCCGCATCTTCATTTACTCAAGAAGTAGGTGCAGGTTATACAATTACTTATGAATCCTCAAATGATTCATGGACTTTGAATAAAATGACACCTACAAGTGGCTTAAAAGGGTTTTGGTCTAAATTAACAGGAAATGGTGATACTTCACCTACTCCATTAATGTCTAAGGCGGGTGCTAATTCCCTTCATAGATTTTTGACTACACTTGAGGAAATGGATTTGCCCGACGATTTGAAGGCATCTATTGTTTCTGTTTGTATGCAAAATACAGATAATACGGGTATTGAAGAATATGTAACAGGTCATGTAGTGGTTTCCGATTTAGAAACCAATATGTTTAATGATATTTCTTATGAGAATAATGTTGATATTCTCGCTTCCGAATATGTGAGGCCAAAGCCCTTAACAGGTTATACGCCTACAAGGAATGAAATTGGAGATAGAAGCGGAACTAAAGTGTTGCCCCAAACGCATATTCCGTCAAAACAAATCCCAATTAGTTCACAGCATTATACTCCATTTTGAATAGAAGGTATTAGATAGACGAAGAACAGAATGACAAATAACAAAGGTGAAAAGAAATGTCCGATGTAATCAGTAAAACAAGTAACGCTCTCATGGATGCGGGAAAAGAAAGTCTTGACGCAGTTAAGTCAATCAGTCCAACCTCCGCAAAAGAAACATTCTCAAAAGATAATATAACAAAGGTTGTTTATATTGCAGGTGGAATGGCTTTCGGAACTTTGGTTTCGGGTCTTATGTATAAAATCCCATTCGCTCGTATTCCGGGAGGTCGTGCTTTAAGAGGCGTTACCACTATGATTGTCGGAAGCAGTATTCTTGCCTACGGTCAAGCAAAGGCTCAAGGTAATTTCAAACCTGCCTTCACCGTTGGTGGCGGAACTATGGCCGTTGCAGGTGCATTACAATTACTCTCCATGACAGGAATGTTCGGTGGAGTCGCAAATCTCGTTCAAGGTGCTGAAGAAACACTTTCGGGTTATCAAGCAATTGATTCCGTTGAGGTGGATAAGACTTCTTATCAGCCTACTCAAGACTACGGGGCTGAAGGGCGAACTGATGAAGAAATCGCTACTGCCGACACCCCTCAAGTAGCAATCGCTTCTCGCATGGAGTCCGACCCAATGGATTCAGTTAGAGAAGAAGCCGCTATGGGACATGGCGTGACTCAATGGTTTGGAAGTGAACATTCATCCTCCGCATCACCACTTTTTCGTAAAGCCCCATCTATGAGAGCATTTAAGGCTTCAACAGATGTGGGCGGCAACAGAACAACAACAGGCGACGATTCAATGGCTAATGTAATCGGTGGTGCATCAATGGCTGATTCACCCCCTACTACTACAACGGCTTATGATGTTTCAATGGAAACGAGTATGACTCCTACGCACACTAAGGAAATCGGAGGCATTCAAGATGCTTTTGATACATATATTTTACCTTCTTATGCTATGCCCTCCGCAGGTGATTCGGGGAGAGGCGTAACAGAATGGTATGCAGAATCCAACCAAACAGGTTTCATTGGTAACTTTATGGCGGGTGCTGAAGGACATGGAAGTGTCTTAGGTCAATAAACAAAAAAATGGTGAATAAAATGAATATGAATACATTAACAAATTGGACTACTACTGAATACGGACAAATTATTGTCGGTGCTTCGGTTTTGACTCTCGGACTTAGCACATTTGGATATGGAATGGGTCTTGAAGGAATGCTCGGCGGAAAGGTCGGACTCGCTATGGGCGCAGTCGGAGTTCTTGTCGGTGCTTCAACCTTAATCCCTGCGGTTAAGAAAATGATTTGAGGTGAATAAAATGATGAATATGAAAGGAATTTGTAATACTGTTGCTACTAAGAAGAAGACCTGCGCCTTTTTGATGGTTGTTGGTGGACTACACATGACCCTAAGTGAAAATCAGCCCGTTCTCGGAAGGATTGACCTTCCTACTTTTACTCTTATGGGTAAGGATGTTGGAGTTCAAACCGTTCTCGGACTCGGACTCGCTGTTTGCGGGACTTGCTGTTTAGTCGCTTGTATGTGAGATTAGGTGAATACTATGGATATTAAGGGAATGTTGTTGAATAAGACCACTATTGGTGGTTCTTTAGTATTGGTTGGTGCAGTTATTACTTTCGGTGCGAACTTTAGAATGCTCAACAAGGTTCTCTTTACTCTTCCTGTTCTTAATGCTGACATTACTCTTATGAGGGTCATGGGCGGAATTACTACTTTACTTGGTGTAGCAGTCCTTACAGGATTTGACCCACTATCTATTGAAGAAGAAGTTCTTTGAAGTTATAACACGGTTTAGAAAGTAATTTGCTTTCTTTATATATTGTCGGCAAGTTATCTTGCGTCATAAACAAAAAATGAGGAAAAATTATGTTTTATAATCAATTTATTTTACCAAGTTACAAGAAAATTACAGCATGAATATGCGAGCCTTTAGATAGTTCAAAATCTAATACTACATTAAGAGCAATATGCTCTCAACAAAAATTGGAAGTGAAAAAATATGTCAATGAGAAGTCAAGTATATGAATGGGCTAACCTTGCACCTGCGGGTTCAACATCAAGCATGAGAAGAGGAACAAACGATATTCCCGTCTATGTAGGCGCAAACCGTGAATACGATGTATTCATTGGCGGAATCGGTAACAACATTACCAAACCTGCTGAAACCACAGCAACGCAGTTCATCGTTATTGAAGATATTGCATCCACCCCTTATCTCGGTGGCGCAGTTCAAATCCGTATCAATACTACTGATTACTTTCAAAATCCCGATGTCACAGACCAAGCAGGTATTCCGGGACTCGCATCTCCTTACCCAAGAGGTTCTGCAACCACCGTTGCGGGAACTGCCGCAGGTGACAACCTTTTGAAGTCTTTTGACCTTTACCCCGATGTCTATGTGCTACCGGGACAAGTGTTTCAAATCCTTTTCTCTTTGAGAACTGCAACAGATGGCTCGGCTACTGAAGTCGTTGCCGCATTCGTCAAATACACTTTGTATGACGGACCTGACGCACTCATCGCAAACAAACTTTTGGAACTCGGTGTTACTATCAACCCAAACAATGTTGATTGGTATAAGCGAACTCTAATTGAACAGCAAACACGCAGTCGTGTTGCCGCACAAGCGCAGGGAGGCGTTTGAGGGGCAACCTACAACAACAAAAAACAATGAGGTGAATTATTATGTCAATGAGAAGTCAAGTATATGAATGGACAGGAAGCAGAACAGATACAGGCGGTAACGCCTTAACAGCCACACAAGCGGGTAAGAGAATCTCCGTTTTCATCGGTGGCTACGGTAACAACATTACCAAACCTGCTGAAACCACAGCAACGCAATTCGTTGTTATTGAAGATATTGCTACAAGCCCATCGGCTTTCAATGTCGCTCACGCAACCGCCGCATATCGTGGTCTAAATACCTCCAATGGTGTTTCAGGACCTCGTGCCTATGTGCAAGTTCGCATTAACACCACCGATTACTTCCTTGACCCCGACAATGTGGGCAACGATGGAATCCCGGGTGCCGCAAGTCCTTACCCAAGAAGCATTAACTTCCAACCATGTTTCAACCTTTACCCCGATGTCTATGTGCTACCGGGACAAGTGTTTGATGTGTTGGTGACCTTCTTTAACTCGGCGGCTTTCGCTGAAATGAAGTGTTTCACTAAATACACTTTGTATGACGGACCTGATGCTCTTATCGCAAACAAACTCCTTGAGATGGGTATTTCTATCAATCCGGGGAATGTTGATTGGTATAAGCGAACACTTATTCAGTCGCAAAGCGCACCTGCGCCAATGGCTTGAAGTCCTTAACGGATTTTAACCAAAGGTTGTAGGGTTTTTGATGCCGAGATGCCGAAAGGCTATCAATGAAGTATTCAAAATACGCTCTTGAAACGGTTTTTGCTAACGATAATGCTTAAGTAGTGTGGCCTCATGGCTATCTATAAGAGGGTTCGGAATGAAAAGAAAATTGTTGATACCCGTTATTCCTCCAAAAGAAATCCATCGTAATGCACTTTTGGATGCTATTAACAGGGCATTAGAAGACAAACCTTCGGAAAGAGAAGCCGCACATTGGGGCTTTATTTGCGACGATAATTTAGCGATTGCTCTTTTTTATGAATATGATGATGAAAGGAAACCGTTGAAAATAAGCAACATTCCTATTGAACATGATACTTCTATTTATGCCGATGAAATAAAGAAGTCCATTAATACTTTTTACGGAAGTGAAATTAGTCCTGTTGAATACATGGAGAATAATTTTGATAATTTTAGGACTTTTGCGAATTATGTGTGCAATACCGACCATTATGTTGAAATGTCATTGAAAATGAAGAATATGACGACAGGAGAGGCCACTTTAACTGCCGAAACACGGACAGAAGGTTGTTATTTTTTTAGAGAAGATGAAGATTACCTTTATGACATATTTTATGACCAATATGAAGAAATCATTGAAGGTTTTGAGGACTTGAGATATACTAAACAAAGAGATATAAAAAAAGAAGTCATGGATAAAATTAACGGAATGGTTAATGAAAGGCTTCAAGACTTAAAGGTTAAAGACTGCCCTATTTACGGTCAAGAATGGAAATTTGAAACCGCACATAAAGTAACAATTAACAATAAATTATTTGTTATTCATTTGGTTTGTGAAGTGAAGTTATAGATAAAGATTCATATAATTATATTCTTGATGTTTGATATTATCGTTCCGATTTTTAGAATCAAAGAAGATTTCTTAAAGCGAGCATTAGACAGCATTTCAAATCAAGAAATAAGCAAAGAATTATATTCTGTATTTGTAGTGGATGGGACACCGACTCATCATCAAGACTATGATGCGGAATCCTTAGTGGCCTCTTATGGTTTCAATTACCTTCTTCAAAGCCATGAAAGAAAATTAGTAGGCGGTGCGAGGAATCAAGGCGTTTCAGCAGGTTCTAATCCCTACTTAGCATTTTTAGACGGTGATGATTATTGGTATGCTTCATATTTGCGTGAAATGGCCGAAGAGATAGCCAACGAAACCGATGATAAGGTATGTATTTGGACTTGCGCTTTAGACTGCGAGTTCCCTGTATTTAGTAGCAAATCGGGAAAGTCTGTAATCAATAGGGTTTATGGATATTACCCCGAATACTTGTCCTTTTTAGAATCACACCCTTCTTTTGCCTATTATTGGCTATTAGGACACCCCCCTGCCCCAACGGGAACGATTATCAAGAGGAATGTGTTTGAAGAAGCAAACGGATATGATGAGGAATTAGGAATCATAGAAGACACCGATTTGTTATTGAGAATTGTTGGCGACCCAAGAAATATAGCGGAGGATAAAAGGAAACATTATCATTTTATTTCTTATGTTGGTGGCTATCATTACATCGGTGAAGAGAACACTACAAAGCGTGGAACTCAAAGTGGTGTAACCGAGATTACTAATGACATTCAAGAATACTTCAATGAAAACGGGCGAAAATTCCGTAAAAGACATCCACAGCCGCTTGCTGAAGAACTTCCGAAAGGGACACCAAATGGATTTTTGGAAACAACGAAAGGAGTTATGCGTGAAACCAAATTGACTAACCTTTAGATAACCCTTAGTCCAATAAATGATTATGCCCCGAATTAAAATCGCAACGCCAATGGGTGAAGTAAGTATTCCCTACAACGAAGAAGCCGTTCTTGATTTGATTAGGAAAGCAAATAAAACAAACAGTCAAGACAATTCATTATCCGATGAAGAAATCCTTTCATTTTTGGGTGCGGAGGATTACAGCGAATTAGAAGAGGAATGGCTTTTTTGGGAGGACTCAAAAGTTCCTGTAATGATTTATGATTTCAACAATTGGTTGGCCGAAGCGTTTGATATTTTGGAAATAAAGTCCTACTCAAATAGAGGCGAGAAAATATCCAACATTACTTATCAAAATTTTGAATATCCACACGGCAAAGAAAAGTTCGCTACAAGAGCCACTTATTATTTGAATCATAAAGGGACAGACGCAAAATATGTTTGGAAAATACAACCTCTTGATGGCGTTCATATTGAGGCTACTCTTTTCACTAATTCTCAAGACTCCGCCGCATCTCTTGACGAAGTGAGAAAATCATTTGATAATTACATTAAGTCAAAAGGAGTATTGAAGAACAATGTATTCAACGCTAAATATCAGTTCTTAAAGAATCCTAAAACCACCTTTGATGATGTAGTCTTATCAAAAGAACAAAGAGAATTGATTGATAAGAACATTGTTAAATACATCAATAACCTTTCATTTTATCAAGAAAGAGGATTGCCTACAAACAGGGGTGCATTGATTGTCGGCCCACCGGGAACAGGAAAAACATTGACCTGTGAAGCCCTAATTAACACTATTGAAGCCACCATCATTTACATTACTGCCGACGATATTAATGAGCAAGGAACAATTGATACGCTTTATACATTAGCCAATGGATTGTCGCCCTCCATAGTCATTGTTGAAGATATTGATACTCTCGGCGGATTAGACCGTAGGGAAATAGGAAACCACCCGCTACTCGGAGAATTTTTGAATTGTTTGAATGGCGTGGAAAAGAATGAGGGTGTAATTACTATTGCTACAACAAATTATCCCGAACACTTAGACAAAGCATTGACAAGAGCAGGTCGTTTTGATGTAAAATTAGATTTTGGATTACCCGATGATAAATTGCGACAACACATTTTGGAAAAGTATTTGTCAAGTGTGAAAACGAAGAAAATTGATTTGAAAGAAATTGTCAAGAAAACCGAAGGATTTTCGGGTGCATTTTTGAAAGAGATTGTAACGCTTGCGACCATTGAAGCCTTTGAAGAAAGTGGCTACAATTCCGATACTAAAATTAGTCAAAAGCACATGGAGAAGTCATTGGATATGCTCGTCAAAAATAGAGATGATTACATTAATTTGAAGTCCGATTCTAATTCTCCGTTTCATGGATAATGTGAGGCTTTAGATAACTAAACCGATAACAAAGAAGCATCAAGGTGTTTCGTCATGGCAAGAAGAGGAAGAAAACCAAAGGCAGTCAAACCAAAAGAGTTCGTATTTTCTAACGATAAGGATTATAATGAACATTGGTCAGTAGGGACAAAGGGAATGCTTTTTTCCTCCGCAGGTTCGTTCATGAATCTATTTCCTCAAGGAAAGAAAGACTTTTACATGACACCTGTTAAGAAGGGTGAGCGTTTGGGCTACGGAAAATACCGTATTGAAGCACATCATCCCAATGAGCAATCCGATGATAGAGATGCTTATGAAGCAATAAGAAAAAATGATTTGATTTACAAAAACGCATTAACTAAGCCTTCAAGAATCAAGTATGACGGTATTAGAAAAACAGCAGGTTATCATTTGGTCACGCATGACCGTGATGGAAAGCGTGTGGAATTTTGGCTCAAGCCTTACAAAGAAGGTGGCGCAACCGTCATGGCTGAAATGTATTTGCCCGATTTACAACGAAGAAAGGCTAAGACAGGAAAAGACGGCAATAAATTAATGTCATGTGCTGTTGTAGTCGGAAAAATTAATGCCTCCGCTTCAAAGAAGGGTCAATTGAAGTTCACTAAGTCTAAGCCAAAGGGTGAATGTGCTAAGTATGGAAACAGTAATGCTAAATACGGAAAGCCTCTAAATCCAAAAGAATATGAGAAGCAAGCCGAATCTCAAGAAACATTCCTTTCCGAAGATGATATGATTTACTTTTATGCTATGACGGGTCAAGACATGGATTTGTCCGATTATCAAGCAATTGATTCTGTTGAAGTGGATAGAACTTCTTATCAACCTACTCAAGACTACGGGGCTGAATCCGAAGCGGCTACTTATTCCCCAAGTAGCGACCCCGATATGACAAATGCAATTCAAACAGAACCTACAAACGAAAATCCTGTGTTGTTTGCTGAAGGGGATGCGGCTACTTATTCTCCAAGTAGCGACCCCGACATGGTTAATTCAATCCAAACCGAACCAACAAACGCTGAAGCCGACCTATTCGGTTCTCAAGGCTACAACGATAAAATGGATGAGTCTATGGGTATGCGTGATGGAACAGAAGGCTCTATGAAACAATCTATGAAAGACCGCCGAAATGAAGCCTCCGCTATGGATAAAGGCCATTCCCGTATGCACCGCAAGTATGATGATGTTATGACTATGGATGCCGAAGCAAAGAACCGTTGGGTCAAGGGCAAGAATGGAAAGACCTATGTTATGCGAAAGAAAACGGGTCGCATGGTTACTCATAATGCTGAATCACCGGGTGGCGCATATCCTACTTTAGAAGATTTCAATGGCTTGGAATCAGTCGTTGTTGAACCTCCTATGGGACATGGTGTTGCTCAATGGTATGCTGAAGGTAGTGCGGCTACTTATACTCCTTCGGATGAACCCGATATGGTTAATGAAATCCAAACCGAACCAACAAATGCAAACGCTGATTTATTCGGTTCGGAAACCCTTGCTGAAATTGAAGGACCTACTGCCGAAGCAACCGCAGGTGGACTACATTCTCCTTCCTCTTTTGATATTTCATGGGAAGATGGAAACGGACTATCCTCCGCTTCTATGCCTCCAAATGAAATCGCATGGGCTGAAAACAAAGAAACATACTGTGCAGGTTGTAAAGCGGCTGAATCGGGTTGTCATTGTGCTGAAGTCTATGGTGCTGACAATCTCGCTGATTATGAGCCAATTGATTCTGTTGAAGTGGATAGGACTTCTTATCAACCGACCCAAGACTACGGTTCGGAATTTGAAGGAGAATTTACTGATAATATGAAGAAGGGTGCGGCTTACGGAATGGGCGGCTATGCAGGTTTCGTTGGATTCGGTCTTATTGCATCAAGCGTTGTTCTCGCTCTTGAATTGATTGGAAGAAAAATGGGTGAATGAGTATGAACGCTACATTAAAGAATATGCTTTATGGTGCAGGTGTCGCTACAATTTTATTCTATATTTTTGATGAAGAACTACAACCTGTTGTTAATAAAGTAAAAGAAATGGCTGAAAAGATTCATCCATCCCTTGCTTTCAATGCCGATGGAGTCAATGAAGAAGGTGATGTTCTAATTGGTGGAAACCGTGTTTATCAAATCCCTATTAACAATGGTGGAACTGACATTCCTGTTATCACCCCTCTTGCATCTCCTGTTTCGGGCGAAGGACAATATGTAGGACAAATCGCTTATCCTATGGGTGGGGCGCAAAACAATCTAAGTCAATTAATTGATGGGGCTTCATGGATGAATGCCGCCGCTTATACTAATGCCGCATTCGGACAGAATTATTCGGGTCGGGGATTAGGAAACGAATGAATAATTTAGCGTTTTAGAAAATTAAAACACTATTGAAAAATACGCAGTATAGCGTTTTAGATTCTTTAGATAGCGTTTCAATCCAAACCTTTATTAACCTGTTCTATCAGTCGGTAAAACATGAGCAACAAGCGAGCCATCCGAACCGACACATTGAACCACCGAGCATTCGTCAAAATTGAGGATGAAGAACTTAACAAGGTTTTGCATCCACATAATTATTACAATGACAGTCGGCACACCATGATTAAGTTAATGGATGAGAACAGGTATCAAGCAAACCAAATCAGTATGATGATTGTTGGGGACAAAGAATGCCTATCAAACCTTACAAACCGATTTTACGGTCTTAGTAATACTTATGACTTGATGAAAAATTACCCTAATTTCATTCAACATCAAGTGAATGCTTTACAAAATTGGGCGTGGGAAGAATACATTTACTCTCAAGTTAAAGACTGTTCTATGGTTTCTCTCTTCAAGGATTTACTACAAATCACTAAGGATTTTGAAGCAACCCGATATGATGAGAACGGAAACATGAACTCATGGGACATTCAAAGAACACTTCAAGAGCCTTTGAACGAAAAATACTCCACCATTAGCGAAGAACTTTACGATGAATGGGATGTAATTCGGGACAATGTAAAGCCTTCTATTGGTTTGGGCGGATTGACTAAGTATTGTTTGCTTTTCTCTCAACCCGACATTCATTACAACCTCTTTTACGGTGAGGAAACCGATGAAAATTTAATTGAAACCATGAAAAATTATTTCTCTATTGATTTTGAAGCCAAAGAAATGACGGCTGACAAGCAAACAGAATATATTACCTATGTTGCCGACTATGAGCCTATCCTCTTTATCCGAATGGCTCAATGGATGCAATTTTTCGCAGACAACCCTTCAATTGAACTCGTTGCACACACTACAACAAGTGCCTACAAATCACATGACGCATTTTACCGATGCAACATGAATGAAGTCGCAAATGCAAACAACAACAAAGCATTCTATATGCCTCTTGAATTGGGTATTGAAGCACCCACTATTGACGAAGCAATTGATAACTTTTCCTACACAGTAGCCGAATGGAAAAGCATCAGTATTATTGCCCTCAAAGCAACCCAAGAATACAACAACACATGGGAAATCAATGCCGAAAAAACCAATGAGTCTTTGAAGACTGCTCTCAACGGATTTTTGAAGGAACAGTATGCTAATACAGGGGCAAAAGACTGCGTTTTGAACCTTATTGCTACACAACATGGTTTTAGCATGGGCGGTTCTATTTCATTCCTTCAAGAAACGATTCAATATCATGATTTCAATAGAGGAACTGATGCGAGTTACTACATTTCACACATTGGAACTCTCGGAGATGGAATCCTTGATATAACCGCAATTGGTCTTACAGAAGCCGACACCAATGAATTGAGCCGTATGTGGAACAAGAAGCAAGACGATGTGCTTAGAAGCCACCAATACGGCCAACAACGATTGATTGAACAAATGACAAGCCATCAAAACGAGTTCAACAAGAAGAAAGAATCAACCCGAAACCGCTTCATGGAATTACTTCAACGATGAATCGTTGTCTTTAGATAACGGAACGGACAAATAACACACATGAGCCGTGTCCTTGACTTTCGGGATTTGCGAGAACGCATTCTTGCGGGTGAAGAGGAAGATGATTTAGAGCCTGTTGAAGAAACCTCTTTTCAAAAAGAAGCCCAAGAAGGGACTACTTTAATTCCTCTTTGCTTATCCGCAGGTGTATTCTCCGCTATTGCCGTTGATGCTTACCAAACCGCACAAGGAAAGGTTTCTATGTTTGGTGAATCAACAAAGAGAATTGCTCTCATTGTAGGGGGCGTTTTACCTTTAGGATTTGCTTTAGGGAGATTGAATAGAGGATTGAATGCTCAAGACGAAAACAAGAGATATGAGCGTTTGCTTGATGAAGCCGATACTAAGATTGAAGAGTTAGAAGAAGAGGCTCAAGAGGCGGAAGAAGAAGCGGAAGAAGAGAAGCAAGCCGAAAGCACTTCTAATGGTTATCAAATAGATTACTTATCGGAAAATGATTCAAGCCATCATGTGCCTTCGCTCGGCTTTGGTTTATCCGCTTTCGGTCAAGAAGGAGTCATATTTAGGCCACCCGAACAAGCGAGCCTATGGTGAAGAATTAGATAACAAAAACAATAAGTGATTATTATGGCTGAACAATTAGAATTTTACTTTCCTAAAACCAAGTCTAAGCACATGGCTACGCCTACAACGGGCAAGGTTTATCCTTCAAAGGGAGGAACAGTTCGTTATGGAGTCCAAGCGAGCATGAATGGTTCTATGTCATTACCTAAGTATGTCAAAGAAAATCAGTTCTATGATTATGGATTCGGTGTGGATTCCGTAGTAAGAAAATACCCGCAAGAATTCATGGATACCTTTTATGATTTTGATTCAAACCCAACGGCTGATACTCAAGACGATGAAACCGTTGAATTGGCTTATCAAGTGTGGTATCAAAAGCAAGCGGAAAATGAAGTTCTTAATGCCGAAGTTAATGTTGGTGAAAAGCGAGTTATGAATCGCAAAGACTATGATATTGATAATGAGTTATCGGGCTTCTCAAACATGGAAGTCGGTGATATTGATTTAGAAGATTATCAAGACGAAATTACTGAATCCGTTGAAGACGAAGTTATTGAAGCCATTAGAGAATCCGTTGATGATGCTATGCCGATTTCGGATGGAGAGAGCATTTCAAGTAGTGTTAATGTTGATACTGAACTTGAAATTAGAGTTCCTATTTCGGGCGACATAGATTATGATTGGACCGCCAATGAAACCCATGAAGATGATAGGCACGATGATGAATGGAATGCTGAAGGCTTAAATTTTCACGGAGAAAATTACCAAAATCACTTAAAAGTAGTCAAAAAAGCCCCTTATGGCGGTATCGGCTCATTATTCGGCATTGGTGGCGATACAGAAATCGGAGGATTTTCAACAAGTGAATTAACAGGAAGTAGTGCAATTCATGGAGATTTTGATTCCGCAAGTCTAAATTATTCGGGACACCAAAACCTACAAGTTCGGGCTGAAGACAGTCCTTCTCCGAGCAGTCCTTTAGAAGAAGTCCCTGCTACTGTTCCTTCACCTGCCGAACCTACTAATGAATCATTTAATGCTGAA
>Ga0181418_1000308_pt1 | contig 16452 bp, 9 predicted proteins | sample 41SPOviralmetaG_FD_130143 | JGI IMG/M metagenome (GOLD analysis project Ga0181418, IMG submission 130143) | Marine viral communities from the oligotrophic San Pedro Time Series (SPOT) site, San Pedro Channel, CA, USA - 41 SPOT_SRF_2013-03-13 | ecosystem: Environmental > Aquatic > Marine > Strait...
GAACGTACCAACTCTCTGGCGATGGAACGCATGTTACTACAAGGTTGGTCCTAACTCACTTCACTCAGTAACCAAGTCACCTTCCAGCTTGATAGAAAGGCGATTTCTCTGTAACTTCAGCTCATTAACCGGAATACTAGATGATGTTAGTATTTAATAGCCGATTAGTGATAGTTAACTATCATCTCTTCGTCAGGTAAGCCAATACATTTACACACACTCCTCAGGCAAGATCTTACTGATTTCACATAGTAGTCTACGTTAATAGGCTCTACAGCGTCTTCCTCACTGAGTTCTGCGTGTCTGATAGCCTTACTCCTGGCACTTTCAGTAGTTAGCATTACTACATTTCTCGTTACTCCACCTCTAGTGGTCCTTACATTGAATAGCTCTGGATATCTACGACTTACCAGCTTATTGAATATTATAGAGTAGCTTCTTCTCAGACCGTGTATCGCAGCCGAGGTATTATTGGTAGATAAGACTACGTCAGAAAACTCTTTCATGGCAATATTCTGTACCTCCGCACCAGTCCTCCTAACATAGGATACTCCCTTAGAGTACAATTTACCTGATCTATCTTTAGCTACATAGTGCTTAGAGGCCAGTACCATCATTTTATGAAACACGAATGTGTCTAGCTGATCACTCGTCAATGTACCTGTTTCTTGGCTCTCTATGAGTAGATTGTAAAATGGTGTAAAGCTCATTACATGATTTATTATCCTGCATATGCAACCTTGTATGTTTCTATCTGTAGTACTAAGCAAGTCATCGAAGCATGAGCTACCAGATACATACTCTAGTACTTCCTTTCTAGACATATTATATCTATCGGATATGGAACTGACATAGCATGGTATAAGATTACTTGATAATTCCCTGCTAGACCCCTCACGTATGTGAAACATAGGTTCCGATGAGGAGAACGACTCAAACTGAGAATACTCTACTGTAATATCAGGTATAACAAACATGACACTATCAGTATCTCCATATACTACTACACCTCCTAAACCCTGAGTAACAGCTAATGCTACATGAAGACACCACCTTCCTATCATAGTAACAGACTCACCACATCGAGGACTGTATGTGTTATACTCCCTAAAAGCTAGAGCACCATACAAGGAATTAGCCGTAATCTTCAAAGCCCACTGTAATAGATCCTTTATTTTACATTGAGACTGTATACTAGTTGCATTAGGTTGTAGGGCAGCTTGAGCCTTCAGTAGCTTTAGTTCCCTTTTCACTACCTTTCTCCTTGACATCAAGTCTGCACATACCTTCGATGAAAGGTTAGTGCCAAGTACATGCTTACATACTGTATGAGGCATAGATAGAATACACTCTGTACCTAATGGCGAGGATTCCCAATCGACTGCGTAGTTACTGAATGAGTAGGTATTTGGCAGCCATATGTTATTGTAGCATAGCTTACGAGAGACACACTGTTGCTTTAGCTCATTACATTGAGAGAACATCAGCTCGGTAGTAACATGGGAGTAAATTAAATCACCGGTAGACTTAAAACACGTCCTGGTATGATAGTCGACAAAGTAGAGCTGAGTGGAAGGTAATTCATGGTCATTACGCTGCCATCTAGCTACTATATCAATACACATATCTCTGTACTGATTAACTAGAGCAATATTCGTAATACCAGTGGTACTAATTGATTCATAATCACAGTACTTACCTATTAGATTCACTTTCATACATCCATTGTTAGAACATGGACTAAGGCCATAGGTAGTCATAGCAATGGCTACATAGTCTGGAGCTATATCGTATGATAAGATAGTCGTCCAAATACTATGATATCCAACTTCTGAGTTGTCTATATCCGTGTAGTCGATGCATTCAGGTGATATCAGAGCAGAAGTCACTATGCTAGGGTACATACTGACAAAGTCTATAATCATAGGATATGAACATACGATAGGTGTCTTGAAATGGACATGACCACCCTGAAAATCAGGTGGTTGATAATCACAGCGAGTCCATATATACTTCATGTTGTTTTCTAAGGCTCTTGAACATAGAGCAGAGGCAGCAATTGCTCCTGTGCTATACAGCATAACATCGATAATATAGGCTTTGGTGATCGCACAGATTGCGATGATCTGATTTATAAGGTCTAACTTGAAACAAACACCTATTGTTACTTCGCAATCCATCATGTTATACCTTATCATATCTACTGCATTAGCTGAGCAGGATAAATACCACTTTACACTAAATTCCATATTCGCAGTGCTGAGCTTTGACGAAGATAATTCCAAGTCCTGTGCCAATTTACCTAAGGCAAATGAGCTAAATCTCTGAGGCATAGCCTTCCTGGTGTATCTCAATGTGTCTAGATTGTTAACCCCTGGTATCGTCATAATGAACCCAACGCTAGTAACTGAGCTACCAATTACAGTTGAGGTAGGTTGAAAATATGACCTATAAGCTGAGCTAGAGCTAAGAGAACAAGCTAGTCTAACATTGTCAAACTCATATACATTATGACCTATCGTAAAGCTAGGCTCATGCTCTATTATAAGTCTCATCGTTTCTTCGGCTATGGCAGAATTAGTAGTTGCAACTATACATGGATAAGGTAGTCTTTGAACTGGTACTCTAGAGACAGTAGCCATATAGCCGCAAGTACACTTGAGGCATACACATATGATAGGTGATTCTATATGAGAACTTGCATCACCGAAGTACTCGCATTCTATATCATATGCTAGGACATGACAGCAGTCTTTATCAATTAAATCCGGGTCTCGTGATAGATCGTCCGGATGGACCCCAACTGTATAGCCCTTAGCTGCACAATCTCTCATGATCTTTGAATCTCCTGTACCTATTGATGGGCTAGTCCATGATTCCATACTAGTGCCTTCGTTATGGGATATATCCTGTGACTGTTCTATAGTAGAGTTAATGAGGTATATGCTAGAGTTCGTACTGCTGTCAGATCCAAGGATCCTGCAAGATGGTACTCCGTTGCACATTCCTGTCCAGATAATCATAGCTCTAGATTACGAGATAGTATGAGTAGCCTTAGCGATAGTGACTATGCCAGTGATGATAACTCCTTGGATAATGAGATGCTATATGAGGAAGAACCCTCGCACATACTACGAGAGTCTGCAGAAGAGCTTTTTGGAATTGATGAGAATCCTGCTGCGCATCTTAGAGATATATTAATGAAGCAAGAGAAGCTGGTGTCCATAAATGGCACTAAATATATGTACATATCAGAGGATATGGGCTGGGTATTGATTCAGTCTACTATAGCCTGTAAAATTATATGCAATATACTAGGGACTTACGCACCTGTCAATTTTGTTGCTGCTACGGCACCTGTTGTAGAAGGGTTATTAAGCTACGAATGTCCACCTGCTATCTATGGATCAACGTTCTCTCAAGGCGTGGTTAGATGTACCTTTAAGCCAAGCAGATGGTATCCTGATGGAAGTACTTCCAAAGTTGATTTCTGCCCTGCACTTCCAATCAATAGATCGTATTCGACCTCACAGCCTCTAGGAATGTATACTGCAAAGAGCTCTAATTGCGTATGCCCGACTAAGTTCAGGAAGTATCTAAGGAATGTAGCAATACCGAGAAGCCTAAAGCTAGATGAGAGGGGGTATCTTTGTAAGTGGATAAACGCTGTATTCGGAGATAACTCCGAGACTATACTCTGGATCATCGGTGATATTATGGCGGACTTTGGCAATAAGCGAATGTTCATGTTCTACGGACCGGCTAATATAGGCAAGACTACAGTCGTGAATATTATTTCTGACTTCGCGTCATCTAGCATAGTCACACTAGACCCTAGATTTGTGGCAAGGCATACCAGAGCCACAAGGAATTTTGGTAATAGTCTGGATCAGAATACTCTAGCAGCAATAGCATCGACTAGGTTAGTTCTAGTAGGTGATTTAGAGGTTACAGATGACTCGGAGCATCTTAATATGCAGACTGTCAAGCAGATAACAGGTGGTGACCGAGGACCTAATGGCGAGATTAGTGTAACTATGTTGACGTGCGTCAATAGGCTATTCACTTATGAATTTATGGAGGAGTTTACGGCAGCAGATAGGACCAGGAGAGTCAATGTAGTTCCTACTCTAGCCAGAAGAGAGTGCAAAGAAGATCAGGATTTAAGAGATACCACTAACGAGGAAAAGCTAGAGCTTGTTAGCCTGGCCCTTGCAACTAGGTATAAGTACAACCGCCCTCCTCTTACTACAAAGGCTGTATTGATGACTCTGTTCCAGGCGAAGTTTACATATGCTTTGTCTATGGTGTGTATAGATCCTGCAGCTACGATCGTCGAGAATTATATCGCCACTAGGGTGTTATGCCATAAGTTCAATATATCGGAGTTTAATATGATGGGTTGCTTGAACACTATGGGCTGTAAGTGCGTTAAGATGTTTCTCGATGTACCAGTCATAGCTAATATATGCTTGAAGCATAAAGCTAAGATATATAGAGATAAGAGTAAGGCTGAAAGTGAAAGAGAGAAGAAGGGTAAGAAAGGTAATAGTGAATGGAGACGTAGTAGCTACTATGGTGCTGGTAGCAAATGGAGCTCATCAGAACCTGAGCAAGATATTATGGAGATGCTTTAATGTTATGAATATCTCGTGTCTCTTGTTCTTATCTAAACTCATAATTAAGCCAAGGATCTGCTAATCCCTTGATGGATATATCGGGTATAACTATACAAGAGATCTTCGTACTAAGTAGCGGATTGCATAGTAAAGAGATCATGGGCGACGATACTGATGCACTTACTTTCGACTCAACTCATAATGGGCGAGAAGAGAGCCAGGAGGAAGAAGCAAGACAAGATCAAGTTGATAATCAGAATGCAGGCAACGATGATGATGATGATGAGTTTAATATGTTCTCTAATGAACAGCTGGCAAAAGTACAATCTACTGGTAATGATGATGATGATGATGATGATGGAGTAACCTATGCTAATGACCATGGAGTTGGTGCTATGGCTCATCTATTGGACAATCTCGATGTAAACCATCAGACTGATAGCAGCATGGTAGAGTATAAGGGTGAGCGTGTAAAGAGGACAACTGCAGAGGTCCTTGAGCATGTTGTTGATGACTTTGGATCTCACTTTGGATGTCCTTTTGCTCCTAACGTTAAGCTATGTATGAGTGACTTGACTAGGTTGGCTTACGATGAGAAGTATAAGTCTAAGAATGAGGAACCTAGTGATAAGTTCACTACTGAGCTTCAGGTAGTTTATAATGACGTTAACACGGCTCGTCATGGTCTTATTGCGCTTGATAATTGCTACGTTGATCTATGCACCCACTCTAAGAAGGATGGATCACCAGTTAGCAACTATGGTACCACATGGGTTAACGTCTATCTTGGTAATGATCAGATCAAGCAGTTTATCGGGAAGTTTAAAGAGGATACTAACTGGTCTGTTTCTCAGAACGGCCTTACTGTTGATAAGTCACAGGGTTTGACATCATTCACTGCTGGTATGGATACAGAGTCACCACCTGGATTTTATGTTATGCAGAAGGTTGTAGATGAACGTGGAGCTGCTACTGGAGATATTGCAATTTCTAGTAGAGGAACCATCCAAGAGACTTATCAAGACCCTGGACTAAGGGCGATCTATAAGTGCACCATGTTCTGCACTGTAACAGTGAATGTTGCTATGCCAGTAGGAACTCTAGTTGCACCTAAGCCAACTGGTTCTTCTAGGGCACGTGTGAAGTTTCACATCTCCTCTATTAGAGCTTATGGAGCTGCAGAAGGAATCACGTCTGTTAAGCTACAGAGCACCAGGTTCAAGTCTAGTTTCTTCGGTTGAGAGATAACTCTCCAGCATGTCCGTGCAGACCGCCTTAATGCCATCAAGTGTTTGATTGGTGGATTTACAAAACTCAGATAGGTCTTGGTTGTTAATATTTAAGTAACAAATACTACCTGTTATGATGACATTCTCATCTATACAAGACTTAGCCTCTCTTTCACCTAACACTGATATATAGTTAGCATCATACGGTATATTTAGTGGATCTTGATTATAGAAATCTAATAGGATTATCTGAGAAGTACTATAAGGAGCATACGTAACGCTACTAGTTGGTGAGTTACAATGTATTGGTGAACCTGGACTGGCTAGTCTAATACATTCAGTAATGTCATGAGCTTGGTGTATATCCATTATCAATTCATCACGCTCATAGCTATATGAACTAGGTTGGTCTAGATTTAACCAGTCATCTTCTCCTTCATGCCTATCCAGATTAATAGTCATATCTGGATCGTCGTGTCTGGACCAATCTTGTTCATAGACAAATATGCATTTCCACTTATCAGATATAGGTCTATAGAACTCAAACGGATGGGACTTAATCAAGAGAGTAAACTCGAAACCACTCTCATTCATCTTAACCAACCTGGATACTATCATTTTATGGATTAGACTGAGTATACATGATCTATCCATAGTCCTAGTACTTAGCTTTGGTTGCCTCCTAACTACTGTTATAGATGTCTGATGACCGAGGTATAGTAATCTCCATTTATCACTCACATGGCCACTAGTTACACACGTTTCGAATGATAGCTTAGTATCAACTACGGAGTCTACGACATCGGTTATATGACCACTATAGGCTGTAATACCGGATGTCATGTCATACTGCCAGCTATTGAGGATAGTAAATGTTGACTCATGATAGTAACCAGAATAGGCAACTATAGGCTGCTCGCCAGTTCTGAAACTCCATGCAGGTTCAACATCTAGCAGTGTAGCAACAGTCAGCGATCTGTTAATTCTGATTACACAATAACTGAATATGAGTATCAGGCAGTAAGTACCTTTTGCGCTTATACACTTTACTAGACTATCACTTGACAAAGTTACCTCAGAAAGATCTACGGAGCAGAGTTGTTGAGTAGATAGAAGTCTTAGGAACGGGAATCTCCAGTCATTCCATAATCTGTTCTTTCCAATGGTAGCGGGTGTACCTAGCAGAGTTGAGCACTTAACGTGACAACGACGGATGCATTGCTCAAGCAGATCTTCAGACCACTCTTTGCTACTAGTCAAATGAAGGTAACCAAATTTGTACTGCCTGTCTACCTTACACACAAAGTACCATGAGTTGCTATTAGATGAGTCTAATATTGACAGGTTAATTGAAGATTCGAACATTGCTACGGACCTAAGAACCTGAGCAGCTGGAGTACGTTTATATAGGACGTAGTTAGATGTGTAGTTGGCATTACTCTTTATTTCACTTAATCTCACTATTCGGTTGCCTGATACATGGCTAAATAACGGATGATCTAAGTATACTGCACCAACATCCACACTACCGGAATCAAACCTAGTGTTCACTGCCCACTTATAGCTAGATGATCCGCTTCGTAATTGGTCTATCCTATGGATATCCACCTCTTGTAGGTCAATAGTGCAATAGAACCATAGATTGGTATCATAGGAAATGGTGTTCTCAATCAGTGTCTCATTGACTCCTGAAACTCCGTGTGCTAACCTCGTAGGATTACTCTCCTCAGTCCATAACCACCCTGATGACAAAGATCTGTATGACTGGCATAGGTCGTAATGGATGCCATGTATAGGGCATGATCTTACCAAGGTAGAGCCTTCGTCATCAGCTCTGATTTGCACATAGCTCTCTATTAGCCTACTATTACAAACAGGACAATTCATGAGTAATACAGGAAGGCAAACCTTATCTCTAGGTAGTCGTGCTACTAAAGTGTCTCAACAGGCTCAAAGGTCCCTTGGATCATCAAAAAGAGATGCAGGTGATGAGTCAACCAACCTTTCTACTATAACTACTTTATGTCAGGAAACCAACCATACCACTGCTTCGTTGAACGATTTATATGACTTACTACTTAATGAGCAGAGGAGCAGGTCATCTGATCACGTAGAAGTCAAGTCAAGGTTAGATAGAATAGAAGCGAGGTTGACTGATATAGAGTCTCACTTATCCTTAGTAGTTTCGGCTGTAGCTATTAGCCCTGTGCTAAGGGCCAATACTATCAGAGATGTGAACATAGGCAAATACACTAGGAATGTTATGACTACTATTCCTGCTGTCTTATTAATGATAATCTGGCGAGATGTTAACAAACAACATGCATTTCCAACTACTCAGAATTACTTAGAGAAGTTATTCAAAGGTCTAGGTGACGACAAAGAAACAAATCTAAGATCTGAACTTGGTATACTTTTCTCTACAGTGATAGATCAAGGTACCTCTGTTACTCTCGGTACGATGTCAGCACTTCTGTCCGACAATAGTTCATCGAGATCTATCATCATGAGAGAACACTGTGTAAGTCTATATAAGTCCATTGCCACTGACTATGCCTTCATGATACCTCAAACATTAGCTGCATTTGTGTTGAAGATCAGAGGAATTACAGTAGGTGGTGACATAGAGTATGATCACTACTCTAAGGAAAAGAAAGGTCCCGTGATTTGCCCTGGTGAGGCATACGAGATGATGGGTCCTGATTGGTTGGCTAAGCCACCTGTTATGAAGTACCTACATTCTCAGAGATCTAGGAAGGGAAATAAGTTTCTACGTGGTCTATGCACCTCGCTTAAGAGTGGCAAGGTACCTACAGAGGATGAGACTAGGAGTTTAGGGTTCCAACATGATGGTTCTTTTGATGATATACTATCACCTACACCAGTAGCTGCTTCGAAGATTAGCAATGATAGAACTTCGCTTAATACACCGCGTAAGAAGCAGGGCAAGAATAGCAGCAAGGCAGTAGATGGATCTATGGCCAGTAGCCTATTCAGTCCACGTAAGGTGTAAGCTCTACGTTCACAGAAGAAGATACTCTAGTTGCTATGATGGTTTTGATAGAAGATAATGGCAAGAGAGCTGTATATTTATTAGTCGGTTCTCCTTCTTGTAACTCACAACTGCATGTTATCATAATGCACTTACATTTAGAACATACATCAATCTTGCATAAATCTGATCTAATAGAAAACTCATTCAGACAGTTCTTCATTCCAGATGCCTCTAATTGCTGAAGCTCCATCTCACCCAGTCCTATTGACCCTCCTCTACTCGCTACTGACATTGGAGCTTTCTGTCGGTTACCTGACCTGACCTGAGTACACGACATAGAAGTAGATGCCATGAAGACAGATTGCATTACTCTAATATAGCCATAGTTAGCTCTTACGGGTGCTGTAGAGCTTATCGACGACCTTAACTGCCACGTCCTTCTATTTAATATACGAGGAGTGCCACTTTGATCCATCATGTAAACGTCCCCTTCATACCTAGTGCATATGTGATCAATAGCATCGACTCTGCTAGATAATCGGTAATCATCTCTATACATAGTAATTAGCTCATCAGTGTTATATCTACATGGCTCGATCTTTCGATCCACGCAGTACATACCACATGCTGCTTCTATCAGTTGACTCGCAGTTCCTCTTTTGATTATTACGGAACTACCAATAACTAGCTCAGCATGCCTGTTCTGAACCATTGGCATCTTTTCATCTGGTAGTATGGTCACTACACCTTTCTGACCGTGAAGCGTAGTGAACTTATCCCCATTCACAGGAAGGCCTAAGAATTCGACATAGACTGCAATGGAACCTGACTCACATCTCATAGCACCTACTATTGTTCCTTCGAATGCTACTTGCCACCATGGTCTAGAGAACGGAGGTACTTTGGAGTTCATAGCAGGAACCATAGACATGTCCCATAGTTTCACCTTCTTTCTGCATATATACTTGAATTTATCGGCTGTAGATCTGGACATGACCATGCCATCTTCATACGTAAGATCCATGTTACAGAATATGGTAAATAGATTCATTCCGGGTACTTGAGAGTATAGATCTGCATCTACAGCTGCTACATCCATGGGAACCATGAGCGGTGGTACCGAATATACAGGTGCTATGGACCTAGTCGAATCATATCTGCAGCTAGGCCTACACACGGCCTGTTGTAAATAGGTTGAAATGAGACCTGCTCTTACTGGATTGATATATTCCGGAAATGGTATAATATTGGCAAACTCAGAAAGTAGCTGATGGTAGCCATCTATGGAACTGTGACGAGACTCGCTGTCTATCCAACGACCATCATTTGGGTCGTCTCTCCTCATGACAGCTCCATTACAAATCGATATAGTCACACCCGTAGTATGATTGGTTTTCTCGTGTAGAGTGATGCAATGAGGTGTTTTCATCGACTCCATCCTACAACTGGTTAACAATGTCTTATAACATGAATCACAGAGTAGCGTGGTAACTCCACATAATGACACTGGATTATCACCTCCAATACATGTACAAGCGAGTGATTCCATGTTTATAGACAAAGATATCATCTGGTCTCTAACACCTGATTTGTATGATCTCATTACTACTCCAGACGCAAGGTATCTGATCATTCCCTTAGATGAAGCGGATGAAGGTGACGAAGAACAGCATAGAAACCCTGTGTGAGTAGGATCAGATTGCCTCATATCCGATGACACCAAGTATTGTAGCACATTCGGATACATTACAACGACATTGTTAGCTGCAAGTGTAGATCCTAAGCCACATGGCCTTCTGTAGTTCTTGGTGTCACAGCCATTAGGTACATGATATGCCCCTTCATTAGTATGTGTAGTCAGAGATATCTGAGACAATATTTCTACAGATACCCTACAACCTAGAGATAACGGGCAATGGTTCGGATTGATGTCAGTCCCTGTATATTCTGTTACCTGCGGAGTAAAAGGAACAAACTCATTTGCATCCATCTTCTTTACTACATACTTAATCAGCTGAGAAAGGGCTGGTGAACCCCTGCTTCCTGTTACTGGGTTCTCTTCTGCGTTGCATGTTACCAGTACCTTCATTGACCGCCTAGTAGTATCTGTACATCTCACTGCTACTCTTAGCGTAGTATGACCAGCTACTACGGGTAATCTATGTAGTGGTAGTACGTACACTTGATTGCCTACATAGCCAGTGGCATGGTAATCTGACAGATCAGTCAAATACCTGGAATGTGGGCATGAATGATAACCTAGGTGTACTAGGCCACTAGAAGGATTAGAGTCCGCAACAGCACATCTAGCACGTCGTATCGATGGTGAATCAGCTAAGCCTTCTAAATAATCAGCGTCGGGTTGACCACTCCACTCTCTATCAGAGGACTCAGCATCCTCTTCATCATACGAGCTCGCGTTGCTAAGGCCACCCAAGGTATTCAATGTCATATCAGATCCTATGGAGTAATCATCGTCATCTCCCCAAATATCCGTCATGACAGAAGATTATGCTAAGACCGTGCAATCCCTCTATGAAGAAATGGTATCAGAAGGTGCAATGAGGCATATAGCGCTAGATAATATAACTCGTCTACGATCAATTCAAACAAATGCTAACTTTATAGGATTCGTACGTTACTTGAAGATTGGTTGTAGCAATGCTAAGGTTATCAAAAAGGATACAGCGATTACTATGTGCTTGCTGATGCTAACATGCAACAATTACGACTTCAACCCATATAACATCAAGTGTCTCGATGCAGCTGCTCTAGAATCCTATTGGAGGGCAACATCCAATGCCCGCTCCATGTTTGGTGTCTTCAACGCTAATGCAGCACTGGAGGTCGACGAATTGATAATGAATAGGAATATACTTTCATTTCAGAAATTCATGAAGTCCATAAAGACCGATGGATTGGTATCGCTCACTAACCCTGACAGAGCTGCAAGTCTAGCTAGAAGACAAACTGCTATACGACCTAGTGGCATGGCAACTCATCAATTGCCTAGTTTCGCTATGTGCTCAGCTACTCAGATTACACCTCCTACTGCATATAGGGACTATCATGAGATGATTATGTCTAAGCTAGGATATCGAGATGGCAGACCTATATTATTGAATTATAAGGTCGTTACATGCGACTGTAGCAATAAGATAACTGGGCTTAACGTAGAATCTAACAGCACAGTTAGAGTATGTCCTGATCATGGAGTACAAGCTAAGTGCAGAGTAGCACTCATGAAGACTAGGTCCAACACCCTATTGATGTATGGTAGCCAGTGCAGATATCCTTCTAAGCATCTAGACAGATGTATGGTTATGCCACTGAAGATACAAGATGAAGTTTCTCAACTACTGAACTCAATGAACTATTTCGAGATTAGATCATTCAGGAGAACAGATGGGGATGGACTAGTCATCCTATCCACAAATGGAGGCAAGAGTAACAGATTAAGGGAAATGAGGCAGTACCTAAGCATAGGCAGTTGTATGTTAGGAGATATCACAGCTATCGTATGGATGATTAGACCAACCATCAATTACATGAAGTGTATATTTACGTGCAGAGCTGATCAATATAACTCAGTAACGTCTGCAATCAGAGGTGTAGTTAGCGCTAGAGTTCCAGATACGGACGTACAACGAAACCTGTCATTTGAGCAGAAAGCGATTAGTGCTGATCATATAGCTGTGACTGTATCAGGTACATTGGCATCACATATGATACAAGCTAATATATCTAACGAGGTTGGTGCCAAGATAAGTAGTGTATCTATGGGCGGATCAACTCTAAATATAACTCTACTACGCAATGATTCGTTAGGTAGGTTAGTGATCGACCCTGTTATAATGAATTCGAAGCTCGTCGGTAGTCTAATGAGTGACAGTAGTGAGGATACCACTAGAGTACAAGTAACTAAAGAGATTAGGAAGTGTACTATGAAGTTCAAGAGAGTCGCTAAAGATGCTGTAGCTGGACCTTCTCTGACTATAGGTGAGAACGGAGGGTTTCAATGGGTCGGAAATCCTGGTTGTCTTTCTTCTACTATGCTACAAGCATTTACACATATGTCAAATAGAATGAGTAGTGTTGAGTTTAAAGCAGCTTTGTCTAGATCACAGGTAGGAGTGCTTGGTGCATATCCTTCTGGAGTGCCAAAGAGGTAACCTAAATGCTATAACAAATAGCTGATCCCCATATAATAAATGGTCTGACAAGTAGCATATATCAGACATTAGTGAACCCCTCCCAAATAATAGCGGCATACCACTAGTTATTGTTCTCATAATTATTGAGCAATTCGAGCATGTTCGAATTAGTAGTGACTTCAGTATCACTAGCTGCGTTAGAACCAGTAAACTCAGAGGCTGTCTTTCGTGGTTGAACTGGAGGTACCGGAGTCTTAGCATCACTCTGTTTCGAGCTGGTACTCATGGGGGTGGACTGAGCAGGTGCACGTGAAACCCTGCTGACTTTATCCTTCTGCCTGGATGGAACACGCTTAATAAACATGCTATCAGGCGTATTGTTCTTTACAGACCTCTTAGGCTTCGAAGAGGAGGAAGAGGAAGGAGTCTTGTATCTTGTGGTACCTGAACTGGAAGAGGATGGCTGACTAGGCTTAGTGGGCTTAACGGGTGTTCGTAGAGTAGTAGTAGTCTTACGACCAGACGTCTTCTGAACAGTGGTAAACAAATCCTTTACCTTCTTGTTATCACTGGGTGGAGCGCTAGCCTGAGTAATACTAGACATCTTGCTGATACTAGATGCATCGATGGACTGTACTTCTGAACCGAAGTCTACACTACCTTGCATATGCTGTTCACGGGATGCTACTGGAACCTGTTTAGATTCACTATCCACTACAGCACGGTAAGTGTATGCATCTGCTAGCAGCAAGTTCAACAGGCCTTGAACAGACGTATTAACCTCTTTCATGACTTCTCTAACGTCCTCTAGCTGAGCCTTACAGTCCTGAATGCTGTGTGGTGCTGCCATAGCTTGAGATAAGGTGTTCTCTATGTCACGAGACTTAGATAACAAGTCATTAATGGCCGTATAGGTCATGGCGTTGTGCTTATCTGATGACATGATGGACTTATGTAATGTAATGATTTCACTTACCTTGGCTACTCCAGATGACGAGTAAGCATTGATCATTTCATTAAAACAAGTTAACACTCTTGGTTTAGCAAACATGTACCTGGGATCTTTCCCTATCAGATGCGTGTTGTACTGAAGCCTTGCTAACATGACAGGTTGTCTGCATCCGAGATGCTCTATTGACACACCAACGCTTCTGAGTCTTCTGGACAAGCTAGATCCACAGTATCCAGCCAAGCTACCTACGCTTAATAGCGTAACCTTATGCTTAGCCTGTACCCTGGTAATCACCAACAGAAACAAGAGCTCTATAGTCCTGCTGATTCTACGCACACACTCGATTCCTGCATCTCCGCCACCTAGACTCGATGGTAGATAGTCTGCGTTAAGAAACACATAACCTCTAGGTAGCAATGCCCAATTGTTCCTCATCATCGATGCCGCTGCTACTGGATTATCGAAATGTAAACTGAATATACGAGCAGTAGGCGTATCTGTTGACTTAGAAACCTGGCTGAATGCTGAACCTAATTCTGGAATTAAGTACTCAGGATAGGGAGTTTGGCCAATGACTATAGTATGAGGGACGTAATTAAAGGAGTACATTATATACCTCCATATTCTATCTAAACATGGACACTCCTCAGATCTAGCCTTAAAATCCAAGGTCATATCAATTAGGAGGCGTATATTGACATTGTTCATCATGAATATAGATTCTATACCTTCGCCCAATGTAGTAACGAGATTTGCTGTGCATGGAGCTGAGTTATCTGGTGCTTGCAGAATATGTTGCTATAAGCTAATCCCCTGTCAATTAGTCAATGACAATCACGTACTAGTTAGCAGCATCGATAAGGGTTGGTCTTGCAGCATACACGGTGATTCTTGCATTGGGCATCTAGAGACCGATGTTGATCGCAAGTACACCTTGATGCCATCCTCTCTCACTCCAAACATGGACTGTAGAGCTAATCCTTATCAGAGAGACAAAGAACGTCTATGCGCAGCTCAGATATCAGAGGCAGAGTATATGAAGTCAGTGTCGAGAATGATGATGGGCAAGAAAGGAGCGATTAGATCGATGAACTCGATTAAGGTAGAAGGTAGCATCAAAATGGTTATATCTGTAGGTAGTAGTGGAGAAGAAGGCACTGTGACCATACCTGCTGTCATAGCTAAGTCGACATTGGTACCGGTAATGAAGAACGGAGTAGTGAGGTATAGCCAAGTACGAGATGGTGACTATGGCATATTAGTTAGACAGCCGTGTCTATGGCCAGGTGGCATTCAAGCTGTGAGGATAGTAGTAGGGGAACAACAACCCGACACATCCAATCCAGCGAAGCGAAATGTAGATTGGACTATGAAACTACCACCTGAAATGTGTGCTCCATACGCAGCAGACTTTGATGGGGATCAAATGAGCTTATTTCCAGTAAGGAACGAACTATCTATACAGGAATGTATCAGATACATGTGGACCTATGGTCAATTAGCAGACTCTGCTCTGCACAATGAGTTGATTCCTCAGAGAGAAGCGGTGCTGCCAGCTGGTTTCGCAGGCATGTCGATTAGGAGTACTACATGTTGGTCCGACACTAAGACTAGAGGATTTAGGTTAACTGCTGCGCATAAGAAATGTCAGTTATCTGTACAACCATTTCATAAGTTCACACGGCCTCATCAGTCACCTACTTCATTCTCTAGTCAGGCTAACTCTGCTATGACATTAGCAGCTCATAAGTCATCTATGCAGAGTGATGTAGGAGCACTATCTCGTAGGTCCAAATTAGGGGCAGAACGGGTATTCCCTTCCAGAGTAGGATGCCCTTCTTGGATGTCCCCTTCAACAGCTACACCTGCTCTACCTATAATGAGCGCTACCTCGCTGAACACTAGATTTCTAATAGGTAGTCCAGCAGTTAGAGCCGTGTCTAAGATAACAGCTAGGATTATGCAGATAACGCTCAAGGTTAAATCTAGTTCATCACTTAGCCTGTCATCCCCCACATTTACACTACTATCTGGATCTACCAGCTGGATGTGTATTATGGCGGACGGATCAGTAGTTTCTCAGTCTGCTGGTGCCATGAGCTTAAGTAACATAGAGGCAACTCCTAGCATATGGCATATCAAGCACCTGTCACTCAGCGAGAGGAATATTATGTGTATCAACTGCGTGAAGATGTGCTTATCGGAGACCAGAGCTCAGTTAGATCCGATGGAGTTTGAATACTTAGTGCAGCTAGTGAAATATTGCTGTCACGACTGCACAGGTGTTGATCAAGGTATTTCAGTATCTACGTTCGCTGCATATCCAAACGTACCAACTCTCTGGCGATGGAACGCATGTTACTACAAGGTTCGTCCTAACTTGCTTCACTCAGTAACCAAGTCGCCTTCCAGCTTGATAGAAAGGCGATTTCTCTGTAACTTCAGCTCATTAACTGGAATACTAGATGATGTTAGTATTTAATAGCCAATTAGTGATAGTTAA
>Ga0181418_1000313_pt1 | contig 16244 bp, 7 predicted proteins | sample 41SPOviralmetaG_FD_130143 | JGI IMG/M metagenome (GOLD analysis project Ga0181418, IMG submission 130143) | Marine viral communities from the oligotrophic San Pedro Time Series (SPOT) site, San Pedro Channel, CA, USA - 41 SPOT_SRF_2013-03-13 | ecosystem: Environmental > Aquatic > Marine > Strait...
AATAATCTACACGCATACGTTCATTTAATCCAGTAGGTGTTGTTCCGCCTGTAGTCGCATTATTTGTATAAATAACAAATGCGCCTTCACCTTCTTTTTCTGTGCTGTTAGCGTCACTGTTCGGCCCAACTTCAGCACCTATTCGTACTTGTGGAACTTCATTTGCATTACTGTCAAAGAGTGCAAAGTCTATAAATGTTTTTTGTTGTGATAAGTCACCATTTACATCGTTATCTAATCTTAGTAATGTAGAGCCTGTTGTACTACCTGACGTATTTGTGACGTCTTTAATACTCATCTTACCAGATACATCTATACCAGTAGATGTTGTTTCAAGTTTCTTGACATTATCATAGAATACTTGAACACCTGCATTAGGCACTGCATATAACATATTTTCACTGCCATTAGCGTACAAATGCACTCCTGAGTTGGAATCAATGTAAAGGTCGCCTGTTCCTACATCTCTAATATATGAGTTACTACCATCGTGATAAAGTTGTAAATCGTCACTTGAACCCATCAATAGATATCCATTGTCTGGCAAATCTACATTACCATTTACATCTATACCACCAGAATCAATACGCATACGTTCTGTACTGGCATCAGTATAAAATATGTGTGCATCTGCACGCCCATCAGTATCTGACGTTTGTATTGAATACCAATTAGCCGCAAAGACACTTGCACTTGTTCTACCTTGTATTGTAAAGTTAGCACTGTTGTCCCACTGCAATGTAGCCATCTCACCTGTATCAGCTAATGTAGTATTTGATATATCTATTCTACGTGTGTTAGAACCTTTAACCTTTAGTTCCCTAAATAATGCACCGCCTGTAGAATCTATATTAGCTACTTCGCCACCACTATTTTCGAACTTAATAAAGTCATTAGTAGTTGTACCACCACCATTTCTTAAGAATGTCATAGTAGGGCATAGTGAACTATCTTCGTCATTAATAACGATTGAGCCTGTACCACCACCTGTAAAGGTAGCGTCACCAGATACTGTTAAGTTACCTGTTACATCTATACCATCTGAATCAATCCTGAGCTTTTCTACATTTGATGCGTTTCTAAAGCGCATATTGTTATCAAAAGTTAAGTAAGAAGCCGAACCACTTTGTGTAATATCTAGTGTATTACTACCATCAGAATCAACTAAACGAATAGTTGGTGATGTGCTTTCAATGTGAAGCTCATGTGCAGGACTTGTAGTTCCTATGCCCAAGCGCCCTGTATTAGAAAGACGCATTTGTTCTGTGCCACCGTAAGCAAATCTAGTACCTACGCCAGAAGAATCTATTGTTATCGGGTAACCACTATCAATGTGAAATCCTGTTGTAGCCCTAGTATCGTAATCTAAATTTAAAGATGCAAATTCAGTAGATGCAGTATTGAATGTCCAGTTAATTGCACCTCTTGTTCCTGTAATACCAGACTTTAAATTAATCTCAGCATTATCAGAATCTAAGTCTATATTACCTGTTACATCTAAACCAGCTGGTTTAACACGCGCTACTTCTGTTTCATTTACACCAAATACTAAATCACGGCTGGCTGAGTTAGTGTAAAGATTAGCAGCATCAGCATCTAATGCTATTGCAAATCCATAACCATTACCATCTATTTTTAACTGCCCATTACCTGAGCTATCCATAGATATGTCACTGTTATTATCAAATATATTGACAATACCGTCTACACTTATACCAGTAGATGTTGTTTGAAGTTTCCTAACGTTATCATAAAATACTTGAACACCCGCATTAGGTTGTGCATATAGCATATTTTCAGTGCCGTTAGCATATAAATGTATTGCTGAGTTCGTGTCTAAGAAAAGCGCACCTGTTCCAACATCTCTTATCCAACTGTGTGAACCGTCGTGATAGAGTTGTAAATCTGAGCTAGTTCCATACTTAGCTTTAACACTGTCGTTAAACAGTATGTCACCTGTCATTGTACCACCAGCTTTAGGTAGCTTCTCACTAAGGTTAGTAGCTGTAGTAGTAGCAAAGTTAGGGTCATCCCCTAAAGCCTGTGCTAATTCATTAAGCGTATCTAACGTACCAGGAGCAGAGTCTACTATACCAGCTACAGCTGTATCAGCATAACTAGTGTAGTAAGAACCATGTTGCCCGTCTAATGTATCAGCATCTATATTCAATGCGTCTATATCAGCTTTAGTTTGGTCAGCAGTAGCGCCTGCTTCTATACCATTTAGCTTAGCGCCATCAACAGCCATATCTCTAGTGTTAACTGTACCCGTAATACTTATATTACCTGTACCTGTTATATCCTGATTATTAAGGTCTAGGTCTCCTCCAAGCTGGGGAGTAAGGTCGTCTACTATATCAGATACACCACCGCCACCGCCTGTAGCAGTAGAAGCTATAGTACCATCTGACGCTATAGTTATATTAGTACCTGCAGTTAGAGCTGCTACTACGTTAGCTGTGTCAGTAACATCAGCATTAGTTTCTATTGAATCAAGCTTACTGTGGTCTGAATCAGTAAATACGTTTGAGTTAATTGCTGCTTCTACTGCGTCCCTAATTTCTGCATCTGTTTGGTCTGCAGTAGCATTAGTTTCTATAGTATTTAGCTTTGTCTTATCTCCATCTACGAATGCACCCTCAGAAGGTTTTACTTGTAGAGTAGATACAGTAACAGCTTTAATACCTGCAAGGTCTGTTACTTCAGAATCCATTACAGCACCAGCTGCAGTTACATTAGCTGTATCTGTTATATCAGCACCAGCCTCTATACCATTTAGCTTACTCTCGTCTGCATCTGTGAATGCATTAGTGTTAGCAATACTTTCATACGCTGTTTTTATTTCAGCAGGAGTTTGGTCATCCTTAGCATTAGGTTCAATAGTATCTAGCTTAGTCTGTTGAGTACCATTCTTATCCAGCACTTCATGTATAAGCATTATAAGCTGCTTGTTAGCTATGTTTAAGTTATCTCTTGTTATGTTAGAACCTGCCGTGTAATCTGATAGCAACAAATTACTAGGTATAGTTCTAGCTATTTTAATTATATCTCCGTTAGTTAGTCCGCTTATTACAACTTCACTGTCACTAGTCCAGGTAAAGTTAGTATAGTAAAGAGGGTCGCCTGAACCATCTACCTGATTGTTTATTTGAATAGTTACATACGCTCTATTAAGTATACCTAATGAGAAAGGGATAGCGAATGACGCTTGTCCTGAGTATGTGTATTCCACTGTAGTTAGGGCCAATCTAGCCTCCTTTAGTTAAAGTTGAGGAGGGCCTTATGGCCCCCCAGTATTTTATTAGTCAAACATGTCTTTTAAGTATGATAAACTTGTACCATCAGTATCATCCCATAACTCTTTAAAGTTAAAAGACTGAGGGTTTTCATAAAATTTATCAATATCTTTCATAGCCTCAAGTATACTTGTTTCTGTTTTCTTATCTACATTACGAGTACCAGCGTTATTTATAGCTCTAGTCCAGCCGACAACACCTGTATAAGGTAAAGCATTAAAAGCACTCTTATCTCTATTATCAGCCGTTCCTTTTATATATGATGCCGTAGCAGGTAAAACTCTCATAAGGTCTTCTCCCCACTTAATAGCTACAGGAGTAAGTCCTGCTTGGTCTGTATATTTATTAGCAAACCTAAGTTCATCTATACCTGATATAGTTCCTATTACGTTAGTAGTCATAGGAAGCCAACCTAATACATTAGAATACGAAACCGCTCTAATAGCATGTTCTGCAGTACTTCTGGGTTCTCTCTGATTAAGCTTATCTTTAAGTACAGACACTGCACCAGCTGCTCCTAAACCGTATAATACTGCAGTAATAGATTCAACATCTTTCATATACAGCTGTCTTAAAAATTGTTTATTAAATGCAAGCATAGGGAAAGTTACAAGCTGTGTTGCAAGACTTCCTACTCTAGTAAACATCCAAGGGTCTTGTTCTCCTGCCATAGCTTTTTGTATAGCTTGGTTTACATTTAAATGTATACTAGCCCCGAACTCTTTTGCTAATTCATCAGACCATTTTTGAGAATTTAGTTTATTAGTAAAGCTAAATCCTAACGCAGTCTTCCGCATTTGTACTGTACCATCTGATATAAGGTCAGCGTACTGTTGTAACCTATTAGAGTCTGCATTATATCCATCAAGCATTCTTCTTTGCTTTTGTTTAGACATTACAACTTTACCATTTTTATCCATTGACTTATATATGGTTCTAAATAGTTTATCAGCAGCACCCATCATAGAAATACGTTGTTGAGTTTTTCTAACAACGTTATAAGCTGATACATACGCTTGCAAGTACTGCATGTTTCCCCCGTACTCTACAAGCTTGTCCATAAAGTGTCCACGCTCTTTAGTACTAAAGTCGTCTAGATTTCTGTGCATTGCTAGAGTTCTATGCTCTAAACTCATATCTCCTGACAAAAACGCAACGTCTTCTAAAAAAGCCCTCATTTCTTTTTTAGACTTGCCACTAAACATAGGTTTAATTCCACGCTCAATGAAAGAAGCTACGCCATAAGTACTTATCAGGTTTCCAAATTCAATAACCTGAGTAGGCCCCATCTGGTCAAGGTACGCAAAGTTAGCGCCTCTTTTCATGGTAGATACTAAAGCACCTTGAGTTTGTAAACTACCAGCAGATAAAAGTTTACCGTATCCTTGAACAGGACCACCTGTAAAATGAGAGAATACAGAAGTAAGCTCTTCTCTACTTACCTGTTTATTTAAAGGTATCCCTAAAGAATCTTGTTCATCTAAAGCAGCTTTAATAATTTTTTCTATATCATCTGAACTTCTTATACCAATCATAGCTAAAGCAGAAGAACCTGATACTTTACGCGCATATCTTTGAGTTACTTCTTGAAGATTAGTATTAATTAAATCTACCATTTGTACTTTTTCTCCAGTAGGCAACATAATTTCTGCAGATAAATCTAGCTCATTTCTTTGTTTTGTAAAGTCTTTTGTACCTTTTTCTGTAATACTTGCCTCAAGTTTTTTCATAAAAGATTTTATTTCTTTTTCAGAAAGGCCAGACTCTGTTAAAGTTTGTTGTAACATTTTTCTACCGTCACCTACTAATAAACTTCCTGCACCCATATCAATATCTAAATTAGAACTTTTATCTAAACTTCTTTTAACAATACTTTCCGCTAAAGAATCTGCTACTTCTCTTGTAAAAGCAGGATTTATATTTATATAATTGTCAGACAAGGCTTTAACAAAGGCAGACCTAGTAGCTGCCTTTAACTCTTTAGGTGCTCTTCTAATAATGTCTCCTATTCTACCTGTAAAGACTTTAGGAATGTATCCTTTTTTAGTCATACTTCCAGACCCACGGACACTTTTATTTGGGTTCATGCCTTTAGCTTGTGCACTATCTGCTGCTTCTTGCATAGACTTTGATACAGCATCAGCAATTTTTAATACATTTACATCGTCAGTAAAAGTTCCACCACGGCTTCTAGCATCCATTTCTAAAAATACTAATCTATTTACTTCTCTCTTAGTGTTTTTATCTACTATAGGTAAACCTCTTTTTGTTTCAGGTTCTTGTCCTTTTACTTTTTTGTAAGCTAAATAAAAAGTATCTATGTCTCTTATATGTTCTAATATTTTCATTGTAATAAGATTATCAAAGGCTGAAGATGTACTTGAACCATACCTAACCCAAAAGTTACCTTCTACAACTCTTGCAGATATCCAATTAAGTACTGACGCATCTGATTTAAACATTTTAAATCCTAAACCTACACCAAAAGCTTTCATTACTCCTGGAATAGAAGCTATATAAAAAGCTGCAGATTTTGTTGCTTCCACTCTCTTTTTAAAAAAGTCTATACTCTCTAAATCCTTAGTAATATTATCTATAACATTATTTGAAGTTTTATCTAAAGTTTTACCTTCAGAACTTGTTCTTTTAGTACGCTTAGGTTCACCCTTCTTTCTCTTAGGTGTTTCAAAAATTTCTCCTTTTATAGTATCTTTTCCCGTAGGCAAGGGTTGAAAGGTTTCATTCACTTTAGGTGGAACTACTGCTGTTTCAGGAGTAACAATACCATCTGGTCCTTCGCCTTCCTTGGCAACACGCTCTATTAAATCATCACCTAACTTTGTTAATTTATTAGCGTACATTTGTCCTATAGCACCAGTACCTGCACCCATAACGCCACCTGTTATAGCACCTAAAGCTGTAAACAGCATAGCATCTGATGCACCAGCACCTTCTTTACTAGTAGCTATAACACCACCTATTAAAGCACCTGACGCAGTACCTGATGCAAGACCTGTCTTAAGGTTTTGTTTAAAAACTGCATTCCCTGTAGTCGTTAACAGCTTACCTCCTCCAAATAAAGGCATAAGAAGTAAGTCTACATCTAATAAAGAACCTGCCATTTGTGTAGCAGTAAATCCAAACTGGTTGTTTATTATATCTTGTTTTTCCATATCATCTAGAACACGTTGTCTAGCTCGCATAATACCTGCTCTATTCCCGTAAGATAAAATGTCACGGTGATATTTTGTTGGGATACCTTCAGTAGCCTCGTCGTATACCTCTTCTAAATCTAAATTAGGGTCCATAAATTTATTAAAACCAAAAGTAGTTTCAATATTAACTATTCCTTTTATAACCGTATTTGCAAAGTCTATACCTTCTTTAGAAACACCCATACCCTCTTTAGTAGGGTCGTAGGTAAGTTTTCTTTTTTCAAATTCTGGGCCTGATTCATCTCTTACTTTTCTTGCTAAGTAGCTTCCTGCGTACCAAGTATTTAAACCAAGGTTACCTAAGAAACCTATCTGCTCGTTAACACGTTCTTCAAACTTTTCAGCAGCAGGACTACTCATTACTGTGTAGTCTAGTTTATCTTGGTTATCTTGTGCAGTAGATTTATTTATTTTTAATTCTTCAGGCATAAACCCTCCTTAAGTAAATAGAGAAGGATTTCTCCTCCTCTATAATTTATTTATTTTTTGTAACCCTGTCAACTGGTAAAGTAACATTATTGTCAAGAAGGCCCAGAGTCATCCCAGAAATTATTCCAGTAGGACCAAGACTAAACATTTTTTCTTGGGTGTCTTGAATTACCGTTCTACGTTTAGCGGCACGAATAATCTCTTCCCTAAAGTTGTCTATGTACCATTCACCTACCGTAGGTATATCTACTAAAGCTAAATCTATATTTCCATCAGAAGCTAGATAAGCTGCTTCGTCTTGTGAATTTTGGTAAGCAGGTTTTATTCTTATAGCAGCGGAGTTGGTTTTAGAATCATACGTTACACTTATTCCACGCGCACCCCCTCTTCTGACAGCATCACCTACTGCTGTAGGTATACCTCCTTGAGCATCGGTATATGAAAGAGCACCTAGAATAGTGTCCCCTTTTTTTATAGGGGTAGTTAAAGCTGTTTTCTGTGCATCAGTTCCCTCAGCTATTAAATATTTTCTAATAGCTTTAGAAACATCTTTACTATCCAGCATGTCTGCATAGCCTCCGTCAAACATATTATGCATAAAACTTTTATTTGAGTCTTCATGAATTAACACACTATGGTGAGGACCATCTTTAATTTCAACTACATTATCCTTAAAAAAGTTTTTAACCATTTTTTTAACAACATCTTTACTAATATTCATTTTATTGTTTTTATTAGTAAGAAGAGTTTTTGCAGCTTCCATGTGAAGACTAGCTGTAATAAACTCAGCTTGTGGCCCTGATATATTATAATCAGGTAAGCCTAATTCTTCAGTAATATAAGTGTCAAGTTCTGTAATCATTTCTTTATACTGAACTTCATTTACTGTCGTACCTAGACTTGCAGCATACTTTATAGAATCTTCAATACTATACTTATCAGATACTTTATCTTTTATTAGTTCTAAAAGTACTCTATCTACAGGGCCACCCATTTGTTTAGCAAGATAATGTGAATCTTTTTCTACTGAATAAAACATTTGAAACTCTCCTGCTATTGTAGCAACTGATTCAGGGTTTATACCATCCTTATCTGCATTAAGTAGTATTTCTTTTACACCTAGCTTTTTATAGCCCTCAGGTACATAACCTGTTTCAAGAATAGCGCCTGCTATATCCTTAGGTGTTGCAGTTTCTGGTCCTGGTGCTATCGGAGTAGGCCGAGTTGCTTCTTCTGCTTTTCTCTTTTTAGTTTGATTTTGTGTGGATTCATTAAAAAGTTTTTGTAAAATAGTGGGGTTTAAGTACTTACCCGCGTTATCTTTTGGATAATCACCAAATCTTTTCTTATAAGATTTTGATGCTGTTAAGATTGCTCTTTCTTGTTTACGACGTACCTGAGCAGCGCTAATACTATTTTGTAAGTTTATCCTAGGTATAGCACTATTAATGACAGCAGGGTCTAATCCTGAGTTTCTAATTAAAGTGTCTATTTCTTCTTGAGACTTAATTTCCAAGGCATCAATTTCTTCTTCCGTTGGTACTCGCCTTTCCCCTGGTGGTCCACCTTCAAAAAGCTTAGTCATGTCGGCACTATACTTTTTTTGATTAATAGCTAATTCATTTTCTAAATCAGATAATTTTTCTCGCTGATTATCTAAATAAACTTTACGTTTACGATTGTCTTTTATATCAGCACCTATAGTAAACATTCCTTTAGTCACAACAAGATTTGGATTAGTAGTTCTGGCTTTTATTAACGCTTCTTCCATAGATTCAATAGACATTTGTCCTGTCTCTACCCTAAATGAAATGTCTTTTATATCGTTACTATACTCTTCTAGTGCTGTGTTGTTAAGAGCTGTTTTCTTTTCTACAATCTCATTACCTACTCTTTCTGTTTGTTCATTAGTCTGTGTAACAGCTTTATTTAATTTCCTATCGTAAAACTTTGAAACGTACTCTTGTATCTCTCCATCTTGCCCGCCTTTCTCAGACCAAGTATTAACTTCTTCCGCTGAAAACTTTGTTGCTGCTATAAGTATAGATGTATTATTTACTTTAGGATTATCAATTTTGTATTTTGTTTTATTAGTAAGTATTTTTACAAAAGTGTCTGTATACTGAACTTTATTTTCTTTATTTATAATATTAGATGTAGCTTGTGAATGTCTTGCCACATCGTAATTATCGTCTACAATCTGAGCGTTTGTTAATTCTGCAATTTCAAGAGCTTCTTTCTCAGAGTTTTTTTGACTTATTTTTGTATTAACATAAGAAGGAAGAAGGTCTTCTTTACGTATACTATGCTCTTTAAAAACACCATAAATAGCATCTGCATATGCTGTGTCGTCCATTTCAGAATTATAAGCGAAGAATTCTGTATTAATAGCCTCAAGCATGTCCGTTGTTTCTTTGTCAAACTTACTAATTTTTCTTTTAACAGCTTCAGAGTATACATTACTAAGAGTATTTTTTTGGTTTACGTCTAAGTTTTTCCAATGCATACTGTTACTAATAGCATTATAAGCATCAAGATTATCATTTTCTGATAGTGTTTCTAAAAGGCCATTAGTTAAAGCTGCATTTCTTTGTTGGGGATTTAATCCTTTTAATGTAGAAGCTATATCTAACATAGTTTGCAGATTATCGTCTTTACTATTAGTTTTATCTATACTTCTAATAGTGTCTCCTACTACTTTAATGGTCTCACCTGTATTAAAGTTATCGTGAGCTATCATTTGCATTTCAGTAATTTGTGGAAGTACAGGTAATAATTTTTCTTTAAACATATTAGCTGTTATTGGGTCTAAACCTTTAAGTTGTTCTCCAAAAAGTGTTGCAGATGTTTCTTTAAATTCTTCAGGAGACTGTGAATAATAGTCTGTATCTATTTTATTTTTAAACTCATTTATAAAAGATGTAAATTTATTATTAACATCTAATACCATATAGCCTTTATTTCTATGCAAGTTTTTACCTGAAGTCTCTTGTAACTGTTCTACAGTTTTACCTTGTAGGTAGTCCATAGCACCACTTATAAACTGCTCTTCTTGTTTATGGCTAACAATATTTTGAGCACCTTGAGTTAAATAACCTTGCACTTGCCCTAAAGCTTGAGCTGTAAAATTATTTAATAATGGGCCTGTGCCTGTGCCTGACTGAAAAGCAGGAGCTTGTTGTGCTTCCTGTTCTCTTTGTAAAGAATTTTGTATATTAGATTCTATAACTTGTCTTCTAGGAGTAGACATATCTATTTCCTTCCTTCAAAAAACTTATTAAGTGCTGGGTTGGCAAACTGAGTATTTGTTCCATACGCATCTACAGCAGCTGTTCCCATACTTAGTAGTAAACTACCTACACTAGGTCCTGGAATAACTGTTCTATCTTCACCCAGTATTTCTCCTACGTTAATGTTTCTGCGTTGTTGGCCTAACTTTCTAAACGTAGTAGAAGTGTTTCTCATTCTAGCTGCTTGAGCAAACATAGCGTTTCTTTCTAAGCCTCTCATAGCAGCTTCAACAGAGCCTCCTGAGACCCCTGCGGCTGCAGAAGAAACTTCTCCTGCTGCCTTTGCTTGCATACTCTGAAGCTGTAGTTGTTTATCTATATCCCTGTTAATATTACGCGCGTCTATTTCTTGTAACTCTAATGCGTTTCTTTTCAAATTAGAGTTTAATTTTAATATAGCGTTTCTATGCCGCTGGCTTTCACGTTGGAGTTTAGTTTGTTCCTTAGCTAGGAAGTATCCTGCTAAAGCTGAACCAGCCCCTATACCTGCCTGTAATAATGCTGCAGACATTATATCCTCCTTCTGCCTCCACGAACTTGGCCTACCCATTCTATTTCATTTATGTTAATAGGTACACCACCATTAGCGGTAATTGTTAATTCAGAAATATCTGATTGTTCTCTAAAAGGAACATCAAAACTTCCACTCTTTATTCCGTCCCCCTCAGGGTCGTCTGGGTCAAACGCTAATCCTACTCCATCGTTAGACAAAGTACGTACAGATGTTATCTGTGCAGATGCGCTTCTATACTTACTACCTACGGTAGCAGTCATAGGACCACTGTTGTTAAAATGAACTATAAACTTAGATATAACTAACCTTATAAATCTTATTACTATGTTATTACTATCACGTATAAACGGCATAGTAGGTTTAAATGTAGAGGTTATATCATAACCTGCGTATAGTGTAGAGTTCTTAGGTACAGTAGCAATAGGAAACTTATATTCATACCACATAGCAGTACCATCTGGATAAATATTAGATGGACTAGCAGTAGGTGTTAAATGTTCTGCAGGTTGCCCTGGACTATCACACCCAGCACCTTGTATAATAACTAGGTTGTTATCTAGGAATTGATACACAGAATAAACGTAACCATCTGGGTCTGTATAGTTAGGCATATTAGTTCTGCCCATACTAACACCGTAATCAGGTGTACCATCTCCATTATATATTTCATATGAATCTAGAGCTAACGGATAATCTAATCCAATTGCATTAGGACTATCTAAATCTAATACAACTTGACATACTTCTCCGTAACCTCCACTAGTTACCCCACCTTTAAAGTGTAATACATATAACTTATTCTTATCAAAGTTATAATTAATTATTTCTCCAGGGAACTCCCATTTAAACCATGCGGATTGTAGTTTCTTTTCGCCATCCCATAACTGTTTGTAGCCATACAATGTCCACTTATTTAAGTTAGACTTTATAAGTAATGTATCAGCAGTATCAGAGTACTTCATCTGTTCTATAGTACCCTCTATAAGTTTAGGTACACTAGATGTAATTGATATAGCTTGATTAGCCTCTATGTTACCAGATGTATAGAACTCTTTTACTCCTCCGTATTCTCCTATAGAGAATGGAAACAGAACTGTTCTACCTGTAGCTACAGGTCTAACGCCATCTTGTATATCGTAAGCAGTTGTCTGTACTAATGAAGCGTTAGATGAAGTTAATGCACTGCCGCCTTGAACAAGGAACTGTACTTTATCCCCAAACAATATTAAGTCCCTATCAAAAGGTACTATATACAAAAGACTGAACTCATCAGCAGTTGTTGATATTATTTCTATCGGGTCAGTTGCTATCTCAGCCACAGCAGAGTTCTTAAAGAAGTCTGTTGGTTCATTAGTAACAGAGAAGTTAGTAACAGGTCCTGCTACAGTAACAAGTCTAGATTGAAAGCCACTTATATCTTTTATTTTTTTACCTACGAATGCTGGTGCAGGATTAGTCTCTGAATCTCCTACACGTCGCCGTGTCCAAGGAGCTACATCTATATTCATAATAGTTCCAGCAGCATTAGGAGTCATTTTCATTGGCATAGTTCCAGCATCTAAAGCTGCTGCTTCGGATACGTTATACCACTCTCTCCATATACCCTCATCTCCAAATCCAGAGCCTACTGTATTAGTGTAGTTAGATTCAAAACGCATCCAGAAATCATCTGCTGTTCCGTCTAATCCATGTACTTTAACTAGTGTACCGTGTGGTGCTGTGTTAGCAAGCTTGTCTGTGTTCTTAGCTACGTTACTTGATTCTACTAATGTAGCACCACCTTCACCATCTGATACTGTAATAGTTATCCCAGGAAGACCTGTAATAGATACAACAGAACCACTTACTGCTATAGTAGCACCTACAGGAGCAGATGCTGCTAAAGAAATTCTTAGTTGGTTTGCAATATAATCAGAAGTTGTTTCGGCTGCATGGCCTGAACCTGTTCCGTTAGGTGTTGTATAAGAACCACTGAAGTTTACGTTATTATCAGCTGATACATTTACTGTATAGGTATGTGAGAACTGTCCTCCTAAAGAAGTTACTAATCCTACATCTCTAACTACCTCAGCTTCTTGAGCTGCAATAGTAGCAGCACTGTTATCCATAGCGACTACTTTGTTTCTGTTTAATACATACGCAACTGTTTCTTCACCATTGTCATAAACATATACAGCTAAGTCTTCTTGTATATCATTTATATAATCCTCAGCAGCTTGTGTTAAGTTTGTTGTAAGTACAGTTCCTTCTTGATTTAGTATCTCTATACCAAATTTACTTATACCTATTTGATAAGTGTTACCATCCATTGTAAATGTATAGAATTTACCACCAGTTCTAAATCCTGTATACACAGTAGCAGGGCCTGTTGCACCAGGCTTATATATTATAACCTGTTCAGTACCTTCTTCTATAACACCTAGTAATTTAGAACCTGGTCTAGTTTTTATTCCTTCTACAACGTCTGACATTAAGTTAACTTGTTCTGTTACTTTACCATCGCGTCTTATGTGAGGAGGTTGCTGGCTAATACCTTGCAACATACTTCCTAATGTATTTGTATCAGCCATGACTTCTCCTAGCTAGTTTGAAATATTGTTTTAACTCCACCTGAACCAGCACTACTACCAATGTGTTGATAGTTAGAGGGTCTAGGTATAAAGAATGTTCTTCCAGAGCCTGAGGCAAAGAAGTTCATATCCATACGTGCTATGTTTACAGAGTTAAGTTCTAGCTCTGACAACTGTGCAGCCTGAGCATATACTTGTAACTTCTGCACACCACCATCTTCGTCTGCATAGAACTTAAATCTACAAGCTGCCCTAATAAACTTAAGGGCTTCCCTGGGCATAAGCTCTAGTTCTATTTCTCTGTGAACGTAGCACTCTACATCTTTACCTATAATGTCTGTTCTCTTATCTACATTGTATAAGAAGTTACCAGCAACAGCTAGATTAGACCCATCTGTGGGGTCAACTGCTACAGCATTAGTAGGTACTGGAACTCTACCATCGTTATCTTGTGATAGAGTTTCTATTGAATTGTTAAACCATAGCGGTTTACTTGAGAAATCTTCTATGACTTCTTCTAGTACAGCATTAGCTGTGATATAATCAGGATGCGAAGTATCTGCACCAGCTAAGGGAGCAGACCCTAGTGTGCGTAGCATACTGTTTATTAAACTTAATTTAATGTTGGCCGTTGTAGGCATAGTAGTCCCTTTCTTTTTTGTTATAAAGATTCCCGAACCCACGGAGAGCAAAAGCCCAGGAATCTATAAAACAAAAAAAGGCCCTCCCGAATAAACAGGAGAGCCTCGTTAATTATTTAGTCGAATGAACGGACTACGCGAGCGCAATCTGGTCTGTCATAGTTAACACCGAATGCTAAGTATGAATCGATGAACCACTGAAGTTCTTTATCGTCGTAGTATACCTTAGAAGTTAATGGTATAGTCTCTGCAGCGAATAGAGCCTTAGGGTGCATAATGATAGCTTTACTTCTAGCTTCTGCAGCACTTACGTTATAGAAGTTAGAGTTCTTAGCGTCAGACATTACATGGCTAGTAATAGCAGCAGTTGGTATTCTGGTAGTAGAAACAATCGGAACACCTTTAAGCGTTCTGAATGTACCATTTGCAAAGTCACCATTGTCTGAAGAGAAATCACGGTTAAGTAATTTGTCATTATTAAGTAGTACGTCTTGATATGTTGGACGCACGAACACAACGCATTCTTCAATGTCAATGTCTTCTTCTTCCATAGCTGTTATCTGTGCAGCAATAGCTTCATAGAATTTAGTTGGGTCTAGGTCATCATTAGATGCGGCCATTGTAGTTGTTGAACCTGCACCAAATGCACCGTTGTAGTTAGTACCATCTGCATCTGTTGGAGCAGCTGCTGCTGCACCTTTGATAGCTGCGATAATATGAGCCTGGTCAAATAGTTTACCAAGTTCTTTACCGTGGTCCATACCTAACTGTTGGCGTGCGTTAAAGTCTGTTTGGAACTCATTCAATAAGTCACGGTTATCGCGAGCTAATGAAATCGTATCGACTGTTACGGCTGTACGTCCGAATGAAGTTGGAGCAGCATCGGGTCTTACACCAGCTACTACCTTCTTAAGAACGGTACGTCCGACACGACGCTTAATCTTTGTGTCTGTACCTTGTAGGTTATCTATGTTTACGAAGCCACGCATGATGGACGACTTAGCGAATTGTGAATCCACTGCGCCAGCATACTCTTCAATCATTTCTGATGTAGCCTGAGCACTCAAGTGAGTTGAGTCTGAAGGGATAGGCATATTAATTCCTTATATTTAATGTTGTGGGATTATTCCCAGTTTATAGGTTAGATACCTAGCTTACGGCCTTTTGCTCTTGCCGCTTTTATAGCTGCTGTATCTTGACCTTTACGGTTTGCCATAGCCATACGCTTATAATATTCGCGTGCAGTTATAGCTTCGGACTGGGTAGTTGTATCAACATCAGGGTCAACTCGGTTTGTGTCCGTAATTTGTGTGTTGCCAGAATCGGCATTGTATTTATTTAATAGTTCTGTAGCTGCGAACCTAGCTTTAGCACCTCCTGCAGATAAGAGTTCATTGTACTCTGCTTTCTCTGCATCAGGCAAGTCAGAATTGTCTGACCAGTTCTGTATAGCTTCCCAGTTTTCTGAGCCACCTACGGCTTCATTAACTGTCTTAGCTATCTCTACGTTTTTAGCAGCTATCTCTGTAGCATAGGAGGCTGCACCTGACATAATGATTGTAGCATTTGATTCACCTACTAAATTAGTAAGCTCTGCTTTGTCTATCTTAGACATATCATTATCCCGTACAGCGTCAAACAATAATGCCTTCGCCTGTTCGGGTGTTCCTCCAGCGTTCTGTATTAATCTCAGAACACTATTTCCTACTTCGCTATTTGTATCTCCCCAAGCTTGTGTATCAAGAGGAGCCTCACCATCGTCAGGCTTTCCTTCCTCTTTATCATCTTCTACCAAGGCTGCGTCTGCTTCAGGGTCTACGGGTTTATCCTTGGCCTCTGTATTTGACACAGCTTGTATTGGGGTTTCTTCAACTGGGGTTTCTTTAGCAGCTGCTTGTTCAGCTACCTCAGCAGCTTTACGCTCTTCAGTTGAAACATTTGAATGTGGGTTACTTTCATCAGTCATATACTCTCCTATTGTTGACCGTCCGTATTATCTATTTCTGATTTACCAGCATGTTGTGCTACGCTAGCAGCAGTATCTATCTCAGCTTGTCTACCAGCCATCTCCATCTCCTGTTGCTGCATAGCTTGTAGCTCTTCAGGAGTATTCAAGAAGTCTGCTAATGCAACTCCCCTGTTTACAAAGATAAACTGTCCGAATCTAGTTGGATTAAATATAGACCTAATCTCCTGCGGCACAGCTTCTAACATCTGCAAGTCACTGATAGCTAACCTAAGGTTATCAATCTGACCTTCCCTAGATAAACTCTCCATACCTGTAGTAAC
>Ga0181418_1000314_pt1 | contig 16231 bp, 28 predicted proteins | sample 41SPOviralmetaG_FD_130143 | JGI IMG/M metagenome (GOLD analysis project Ga0181418, IMG submission 130143) | Marine viral communities from the oligotrophic San Pedro Time Series (SPOT) site, San Pedro Channel, CA, USA - 41 SPOT_SRF_2013-03-13 | ecosystem: Environmental > Aquatic > Marine > Strait...
TATGTTACTGAGGTAAATCAAGATATAAATAATTATTATTGTTATGGTTGTGGTTTTCAATCTAATACTTTATTAAGAGAAGGAGAATTATTATTTGATGAACAAATGGAAACTTTACCAGAATTGTATAAAGATCTTAAATTTGAAGATAAAAATGGTCAAATGTGGTTTCCTACAACTGTAAATTTAACTGAGCAAGGAATGGTATTTGCAAATGGCTCTTCAACCGAAAACTGGAAATGGGGAGCAGTTTTAGCAATTGAAGTAACAGAAGAAGAAAAACATAAATACCCTATCCCCGGAAAAGAAAATGAGTTTTATAAATGGAGAATGGATATGAGTACATTAAAACAGTTTGAAGAACGTGATTTTATGGAAGCTCTTTCGTATATTGGAGTATTACCAAGTTAAGATATGAAAATAAGTTATGCAATTCCAGTTTGTAATGAATTTGTAGAAATTCAACGTTTATTAGGTTTTTTAATGCAAAATAAACGTAAACAAGATGAAATTATAGTATTATATGATACTAATAATGGTACAATTGAAGTAGAAAAAATTTTAAATCATTACTTGCAATTAAACCAATATTCTTTATATAAATCACCTTTTAATAAACATTTTGCAGAGTGGAAAAATCAATTATCTTCTTATTGTACTGGGGATTATATTTTTCAAATAGATGCAGATGAAATGATTACAGAAGTTTTAATTGGTAATTTACCTACTATACTAGAAAATAATCCCAATAATGAAGTTTATTTAGTCCCCAGAGTAAATACAGTATCTGGTTTAACTCAAGAACATATTACAAAATGGGGATGGAATGTAGATAAAGAAGATAGGGTAAATTGGCCTGATTATCAATGGCGTATTTGGAAAAATAAACCTGAAATAAAATGGGTAAATAAGGTACATGAAAAATTAGAAGGATTTAACACTTATGCTCCACTTCCTCAAAATCCTGAATTAGCTCTACAGCATCACAAGACAATAGAAAGACAAGAAAAACAAAATAATTATTATGACACATTATGAAAATTTATGTAGATATTGATGAGACAATATGTTTTTATGATGGAGAACGTGAATACCCCAACGCTATACCTAGTAAAGAAAATATAGCTAAAATAAATAAGTTATATGATGAAGGTCATGAAATAACTTATTGGACAGCAAGAGGAACTGTTACGGGCATTAATTGGTTTAATTTAACAAAAGAACAACTTACAAAATGGGGATGTAAATGGCATAGTTTAGTTGTTGGTGTAAAACCTGCTTATGATTTACTGATATGTGATAAAACTAAAAGAATAGAAGAAATATGAAAAATGAAATATTAGATAATTTAAATAAAGTAGGAATATGTGTAATTGAAGATTATTTCAATTCGGATTGGTGTGATAAAGCAGTATTAGACTTAGAGGATTCTTTAATAACTTATAAAGATAAGATACAATCTGAAGCTAAAGAGGAAACATCTGGGGATTTTAGAATATTTAAGATGGAAAATCAATATGATACTGCTAAAACATTTGCTAATGATAATTTTTTATTAGATATTGGTAGTGAATATTTTGGTTATAAAATAGTTAGTCATTTTGTATTAGGAGGAAAAGTTCAATATAATCCAAATCAAATAACTAATAGTGGAGGAGGATGGCATAGAGATAATAGAGGTAAACAGATAAAAACAATTGTATATCTTACAGATGTAGAAGAAACATCGGGTCCTTTTTCATTTTTACCTTTATCTAATCAGTTCGATCTACAAACTAGAGATGGTATTGGAAAAGCAACAAGATATGATGATGATATAGTTAATGAATTTTGTAAAAAAAATAATATAGAACCTTTTAAGGTAATAGGAAAGAAAGGAACTATAATTTTTGTAGATACATCTTACATACACAGAGGTTTAAATATCCAATCAGGTTCTAGATATACTTACACTAATTATTATTTTGAGGATCATCCCCAACGATTCCAACTAACAGAAGATAAATGGGGTAAAATGTTCATATAATGGCTCATATTTTTAAATATCCTAAAGATAATAGTAAAGGTATTATAGTTTTTACTCATAAGGAATGGCCTTGGTTGCTACAAAATGCTTTATCAACCCTCCAGGATTTAAAACAAATGTTTTACTTAGGTTGGAACCAAGGAACATATTTTGGAGAAATTCAAATGCCTAATATTGTTGATTTTTCATTCTCATCTCCTTCTACTCTTACTTATAAAGATAATGGAAATACTTTATATATTCCTTTATGTGGGAGAAATTTTTTAACTAGTGATTTTAAGAATTTAGATATTAAAGAAAAAAATTTTGATATAATATCAACTAGTAGAGCAGTTAAAATTAAACAACTCCCCCCATTATTACATTCTATTAAAAAGTTAAACAATAGAGGAATATATCCTAAAACTTTATTTATAATTCCCACAGCCGAAAATGAAACCCCAGAATATGCTGATATTAATATTGTAAAAACTTTTAATGAATTATTTACTGTTGAAGAGAAAAAACATATAACTATGATGAGGCTCTCTCCAGAATTAGGTTTTTTAGGAATTAATCAACAAACTTTAAATTGGTTTTATAATAATAGTAAAATACTTTACATAGGATCTAAAAGTGAAGGAAATTGTAGAGTAGTTCATGAAGCTCTTATGGGTGGATGTAATATTGTTTATTATAAAAACCATAAGGGAGCTTTAGTGGATTATTTAGATAAAACTAATAGTACATCATATGATACCCATGAAAATATTGATATCGCATTAGAAAAGGCTTTAAAAAGTTATACTTACTCAAAAATAAAAACAGATTCTTATGAAGACATTTTAAGTGAGAGAACTTCATTGAAAAAATTAATCCCCTATTTTGAAAAATTATATGAGTTAAATAATTCAAAATTTGATGGAGAATTAATAAATTATGATAATTTATCCAATAGATTCCCAGCTCATTATTTAGATGTTCCTTGGAATAGCAAAGATCCTAAAGTCCCAACGGCTGATATTAAAACTCTAGATCAGTTAACTATTTTCATAAATTATATAAATGGAAATTGGAATTAGTAAAAATTTATCGTATATTTGAAAAGCAATAGTTTAGTATAAACAAATAAAAAATAAAAATATGTTATATATATTTGAAATGGCAAATAATCATATGGGTAGTGTTTCCCATGCCAAAACTATCATTGATGAATTTGCAAATTTATCAAAAAAATGGAAAATAACAGCAGGAATTAAATTACAATTTAGAAATCTAGATACTTTTATTCATCCTGATTTTCAACAGCGTAATGATTTAAAATATGTTAAAAGATTTAATGAAACTAGATTATCTAAATCAGAATTTAAAGAAATAGTTGATTATATTAAATCTACGGGATTATTAGCCATTACAACTCCTTTCGATAATGAATCAATCCCTATGACTTCAGAATTAAATATTGATGTATTAAAAGTAGCAAGTTGTTCTGTGGATGATTGGCCCTTATTAGAAGAATTATCAAATATAAATAAAAAAATAATTATATCAACTGCAGGGGTTGAGTTAAATACTTTACGTAAGGTTTATAGAATATTTAAACAAAAAAGAAGAGATTTTGCATTTATGCATTGTGTTGGTGAATACCCAACAGCTAACGAAGTTGCAAATTTAAATAGAATTAAAGAATTAAAAAATGAATTTCCTGATATAGAAATAGGATTTTCAACACATGAATCTCCTTTAGAAAAATCAATGACTCCTTATGCTGTAGCTATGGGATGTACAATAGTTGAAAAACATGTTGGGGTGCCTACAGATGAATGGTCTTTAAACGCTTATTCATTAACCAGTAATCAAATGGATAAGGTATTGTTTGAAATTGATGAATTATTAAGAGCATCAATAGGTAAATCTAATGAGCAAATTAAATCATTAAAATCTTTAAAACGTGGAGTTTATGTAAAAAATGATCTAAAAAAAGGCCATAAAATTAGTAAAAATGATATATATTTTGCAATGCCAGTTCAAGATGGTATGCTAGATGCTTCTAACTATTATGATATTTTAAATTCTCATATTAAAACAGATAAAGTAAAAAATGAAGGGTTATATTTAAGTAATGTTGTAAATTTAGATCGAAAAGAAATAATAGAAAAAATAAAATCCCAAGTTAAAAAACAACTATCAGAAGCTAATGTTACAATTACGGATAAGGATGATATAGAAATTTCATCTCATTATGGGTTAGAATCATTTTTTGAAACAGGTTGTGTTATTATTTCAAAAATCAACCGTAAATATTGTAAAAAAATATTAGTAGTTTTACCAAATCAATCTCATCCTACCCATAGACATATGATAAAAGAAGAATCATTTGAATTATTATCTGGAGATTGTAAATTAGTTTTAAATGGAAGGGATATAGATCTTAAATTAGGGGAACCAAAGCTTATTAATACAAAAGTTGATCATTCTTTTAGTAGTAAAAAAGGATGTGTAGTAGAAGAAGTGTCAACAACTCATATTCCTGGGGATTCTATATATCAAAATCCTGAGATAAATAAATTATCTTTAAGTGAACGTAAAATTAAAATATCTTTATAAAAATATGGGTACTCATTTCATAATACCTGCTCGAAAAAATTCAAAGGGATTTACTTATAAAAATAGATTTTTATTTGAAAATTTACCTTTAGAACTAAAAGATAAAAATACTATAATTACTTCTGATGATGAAGTTATTAAAAAAATGAATCAACAACTATATAATTTTAATTTTTTAAAACGCCCTTCCCATTTATCAGAAGATACAACCAGCATAAAACCTGTATTAGAGCATGTAGTATCTGAATATAATCTTCCTCCAGAAGATGATTTAGTTGTATTATATTTAACTTACCCTGAACGCACTTATGATGATATTGAAAGGATACTTACTTTTTACCATCATTGGAAAGGGGAGTCATTGTTATGTAAAGAACCTTTAAAACAACATCCTTATTTATGTTTTTATGATAAAGGAATTTATGGTAAACGTATTGTTGATCATAATATGTACCGTCGTCAAGATTATCCAAAATGTTTTTTTGGATCCCATTATGTAGCAATTGTCAAAGTAAAATTTTTATCTTCAGTTGATTTAAATCTTTATAGTAAAAAAACTTTATTTTATGATTTGCAAGAGCATAAAATTGATGTTGATAATAAAAGTGATTTACCCCTATAAAATCTAATTAAATGTAATGATAGTAAATATAAACGATACTAATTTTAACTTATTTTTAAATTCCAATACATCTTTTTTTAATAATTTAAATGATAAATCAGTAGCGGTAGTTGGAAATAGTGGTATTTTATTAGATAATGAATATGGGTCTAAAATAGATAAACACGATATTACCATTAGGTTTAATGCTGCTCGAGTTAAAGGATATGAAAAAAATGTGGGTTCTAAAACTGACATAAGACTTATGAATGGTCATATATTTAATGGAAGTTCTAACCCTAAAAGATTTAAAAAAAATGATCCAAATTTTACTTCAAATTTAAATAATGAAACTTTAATAGTTAAATCATGGAATCAACAAGAATTTGTAGAAGGAATACTAAAAACCACTCCCCAAAATAAAGTTTATTTTCTTAATCCTCCTTTTACTCAATATTGTAATTCTTTAACTGGTCAAGAAGCTACTTGTGGTGTGGTAGGGGTATTGTTTTTAAGTTTATTTACTTCTAAAATTTCTTGTTTTGGGTTTAATTTTTATAAAGATGGTTGGTCTAAAAATCATTATTGGGAAGAGATGGAAGAATATAAACAAGGACATTCATTTAATGTTGAGGAACAATTATTTGATCAATTAGAACAAGAAGGAAAAATAAAAATATTTAAATGAATTATACGATTGAAAAGTTTGACTTAGAAAATTATAAATTTAATTTTGCTCAATGGTCTCATCCCTATTGTTCTCCTAAAAAATTTACCCAAGAACAAATAAATACTCAAACTACATATTTAAATAAGGGAGATATTGTAATTGACATTGGAGCTTTTTCTGGAGATACTCCTGTCTTATATGCTAATGCTGTTGGAAAAAAAGGTAAAATTATTTCATTTGAAGCTAATCCACATGCTTATGAGATTTTAGAAGTTAATTCAAAACTAAATAATCATTTAAATATAATCCCTATAAATAAAGCAATCACTGAAAAACCAGGAAAATATACATTTCATTACTCAGATAAAGGATTTTGTAATGGAGGTTTTGCTGAAGAAATTGATATGGGAGTTGGAGCTACAGGTCATGTGGTACCTTTAGAGGTAGAAGGGGTAAATCTAACAAATTGGTTAGAAAATAATTTAGATAAACAAGAATGGGATAAAATAAGCTTTATTAAAATTGATACTGAAGGCTATGATTATAAAATTTTAAGATCAAATAAAAAGCTATTTAAACAAATTAGACCCATTTTAGAAGTTGAATTATATCCTGCTTTATCATTAAGAGAAGTAAAAGAATTTTATAAAATATTAAAGGAAATAGGATATGAAGTATTTCAACAAAATAAAGGAAGAGATTGCTCTTTAAATTCTTTAACTACTAGTTTGGATGAACGAGGATTTATTCGTACATTTAAAAATATAAAAAGTGGGCAAGATATAGTAGCATATCCTAAAGAAAAAGTACCTAAAGAAAAATTAAAACAACCTATGAAAATTAGTTTAATACAACCAAGTAGAAATAACTTAAAATACCTTAAATGGTCTTACAATTCAATTCGTAAAAATCAAGGTGATCATGAAGTAGAAATTTGTGTTGCTGATGATTTTAGTAATAAAGATAATACTTGGGAGTGGTGTCAAGAAATGATGGAAAAAGATCCATTATTCAAGGCAATTAGAAATGAAGGCCCAACACGTTTAGGCCATACTATATTATATGATACTCTGGTAAATGACGTGGCTACCAGCGATGTCTGTATGATTTACCATGCTGATATGTACTTATGTCCTGGTGCTTTAGATGCGATTGAAAAACATTTAAAAGAAAAAACAATAGTATCACTTACTAGAATTGAACCACCATTACATCCAGATGGGCCAGAAAAAGTATTAAGAGATTATGGTATAGAACCTGAGGAGTTTAAGGAAGATTTGTTACTAAATAATTTAGGTAGTTCTGATTTTACAGGGCCTGGTCTTAATACAACAACAGAAGGTATATTTGCACCTTGGGCATTCTGGAAGAAAGATTTTCAAGAGATAGGAGGACATGATCCTATATTTGCACCTCAATCAAAAGAAGACACAGATATATTTAATCGCTTTCATTTAAACGGAATTAAGTTTATCCAAACATGGGAAGGATTTGTTTATCATATGACTTGTAGAGGTAGTAGATTTGCAGATGGAGCCCAAAGAAATCCAAATGGTGAAGTGTTCATGAAAAACCGAGAAACAGATGAATGGTTAAAACAAAATCAAAAATCCACTAGAGAATTTTTACGTAAATGGGGCCATTTTTGCAAACATGATGCTTTAATGAAACCAATTGTCCCTCCCAAATATGATATTGGTATAATATTAACAAATACAAAAATAGAACAATTAGAATTACTAGAACCATGGTGTTCAAACATTTATACAGATGGAGATTATGTGGCTTACCAACAACAAGAATCTTTAAAAACCTCATTTGATTTAAATGATAGAGTTAGAATTTTAGAATCTGGAAAAATTAATAATATACTAGTTAATATTGATGGAAATACTTTTACCCAATCTGATTTCCAAATATTACAACAACTTTCAGAAATAATTCAAGATAGTGGAGAAGTTGGAGAATTTGAATTAGGTAATTTAAAAATTAAAATTAATGATTTAAAAACTTATGAAAATACTTTAATTAAAGTATGAAAGATAAAAAATCAAAAAAATCTATTACTATTGGGGGTTTAAAACTTCAAATAGAACAAAATCCTAAAAAGATAGAAAATAAACATAAGAAATTTTTTATTCATCTTTTAAATAGATTAGTTTCAATTCAAGAACGTACTGATAAGATATTTACCCAATATGGTTTAAATCTTATAATGTATGAGGATCTATATTTTCAAGTAATAGAAGATATGGTATATGAGCATTATGATATAGAAGTAGGCGAAGTTATATTTTGGTATGTTAATGGGGTTAAAATTGAAGATGAAGATCAATATATAGAAGATAAAAAAACAGGGAAAAAATATAAAGCAAAAACACCCTTACAAGTATATAATGTTTGTAAAAAATTAAAGTTATTTAAAGATTAATATATGTATCAAACAAAAACAATGGAAAAATTAGAAATGATGGAATGTCCTCAATGTGATGGACCTATGCCTGTAAAACGAAGAGAATTAGGTTATCATGTTTGTGTTAATTGTTCTACAGTTTCAGCTAAAAGAGGTATACCTGTAATGAGAGGAACAGGTGACCATACTTGGGTTGATTTAGAAGTAATGACACAAGAACAATTTGAGAGATATGAAGAGATGGAAAACAAAACCAAAACTGAAATTACTCCAAATAAAACTGAAGGTAGAAATCTACAAGGCCCATTTACAATAGTAGAAACCGATAATTAATGCCTGCGGCAAAAAGTTTTACAAAAGAACAAATTTTGAATGCTATGGATAAAACTCAATCCGTAGCTGGTGCTGCTCGTTACTTAAATTGTTCTTACCAACATCTTAAAAAATACATGAAATTGTATAAAGATGAAGAATCTGGTAAAACCTTATTTGAAATACACCTAAATCCTTCAGGAAAGGGTATACCTAAATTTTTAACTAATGGAAAAAAAGATCCTGCTTTATTAGATATAATAGAAGGTAGATTAAATCCATCTTCATTTTCACCTGATAAATTAAAATATAGATTAACAACTGAGGGTTATTTAGAAGAATGTTGTGGTAATTGTGGGTTTCAAGAGCATAGAGTAACAGATCATAAGGTACCTTTAATATTACATTTTAAAGATAAAAATAAATTAAATTATAACTTAGATAATATTGAATTTTTATGTTATAATTGTTATTTTTTATTTATAGGAGAAGTATTTACTGAAAGAGACATACAAAAATTAGAAGATAATAAATCAGTCACTAAAACTACTAATGCTGTAGATATGCAACTAGATGACTATCATTTACAAAGATTGCGGGAGCTAGGTCTAGATGGTGAAAATCCCACAGACGAAGATGATCCTTATAATTTAGTTTCATATAGATAATTTGCCAATGGTATCTTGCCTTCATATATTTATGGGCGATGAAAAAAATCAAACCTCTTCTTAAAAAAAAGAAACATGACAAAATTGTAAAAGATTTTGACAAGCAAAAAGCTAAGCATGTAGAAAAATTAGCTACACAAATGCTCAAAAAAGATGAGCAGTTTCAAAAACTTAAGGAGAAAAAGATAAATACTAACTTTTTAAAATTGTTTTAACATGGCAACAGAATTTGAAGTACAAAATGCGGAAGAATTTGAGAAATTAATCCGATCAAGAGATTTTAGAGTATACGAAGCACTAGTTAGTACAGTATTAAAAAATCTTACTAGTAAAAAACGCCATCACCATGCTTTAAGTGTAATAAGCACAGATGAAGATGCTGTATATGATATTACAATTGATAAGCAAGATTTTCATCACACATTAGAAGAAAGTCTAATAGCATACGAAGAACAAGAAAAATATGAGAAATGTGCTGAAATTAAAAAAGCAATGGACTTTTTAGATAAAAAAAAAGCTGAAAAAAAATTAACTTCTATCATGGATTCCTTGGCTACCTAAAGAAGGATTCGTATATTTACGGCATAAATTAAAAAAATAAAGGTTATGCAAGTATTAAGATTTTTCAAAGATGAGTTAACAGGAGATGAATGTGCAATTGCTTGGAATGGTACAGAAGAAGTTTGTATTACAGAAGCTCAAGCATATGATATATTAGCTAAAGAACAGGCACAACACGATGCTTATGAATTAAGATGTGAGAGAGGGTGGTAAATATTTGGCTACCCGAAGAAGGGTTTGTATATTCACGTCAAAATTAAGGTTATGAATCAATTAGATAAAATGTTTGGAGGGAATCCAATAGAAAAAATAAATCAAATATGTGATGAAGCGCTTACATTTGCTAGAACAGCAGGTACAGTTGTAGATTGTGGAGCATGTAATAATAAAGGTTGTAACATTTGTAAATAAAGGTATGGCATTATTCAAATTTCAAAATTTAAACAAACACGGTAATTTAAGAACTAGAATAGTTCACAGTCCAACATCACAATTTTCATTTAAACCAGCTGGTTATGGTAAATTTGTAAATGTGCAAAGATTTTACTATAAAATGGAACACCCATATTTGAGTGCTTCACTATTCACAGATAATAATGGTGATAAGTTTATATTACCATCAATGGAAAAGGTTCACCCTGAAACAACCTTAAATGATATTATCAATATCAAGCCCAAAGTTAAAAAAAGAACTGAGCCAATAATAGAAACTAGCATTAGCAGTTCAGGTGATGTTACCTATGAAACTAAGTATTATCCAGATTCAGATAATTACTATTGCAGTTGTCCTGGAACATGGAGAGCAAAAGATAGAAGATGTAAGCATATTAAAGCATTAGAAGAAAAAAATAAAAAATGAAAGCAAAAATTACCAAAAAATTAATAAAAGAATTAGAAAAAAAAGGAGCAACTTATACATCACCTAAAGAAAATAGTTTAGGTGTTGTTGAAAGTTTCTTAGATTTGACAACTATAAAAAATAAATAATTATGATATCAACATTCGGATTCGAAAGAAACCCTTATAGAAAAGATGTAAATTTTAATGGATTTTATTGGTCTGAGAATAAATTTACCTCATATGAATTACAAACCATAGAAGATATGACCGAACGGATTTCATTTGAGGACACATTAATAGGCACAGGAAAGGACATATCTGATGAAAGAAAATCAAGAATTAAATGGTGTCCCCAAAATGCGGAATGGGCATGGGTTTATAAAAAACTTCATGATGTGATTAAAGAAGCAAATGATGCAATGTGGAAATTTGATTTATCTGCAATGAATGAACCAATACAATACACAGAATACTATGGAACACAAGAAGGTGGGTATGAATGGCATATGGATTGTGGAGATGGGCTCCCAAGCCAAAGAAAAATATCAGTAACAGTACAACTTTCAGATCCAGATGAGTATGAAGGAGGTGATTTAGAATTTAATATAGGCCAAAAATTTGTAGGCCAAAGAAAACAAGGTGCAGCAATTATTTTTCCATCATTTTTTTTACATAGAGTAACTCCTGTAACAAAAGGTATAAGAAAATCTTTTGTTTTATGGGTAGGTGGAGAACCATATAGATAAGATATGAAAGGTAGATATTATTGTGAAATGGAAAGTCCTATATATAGGCAAATAATAGCTGAAAAATTAAAGCTAGAAAAAAAACAAACTAAAGGTACTAAAAAAGGTAAAAGGTGTGTAAAGTAACTTGGTGTAACAAAGATGCTAAAACTTATTGTTCTACCCACATCCAATATAAGGAATGGGTTAGAAATGCACCTAGAAGACCTTGGCTAATGTACAAATTAGAAAGAATATTAGAAGGAAAAGGTACAATATGTGAAATTTGTAAAGATGATTTGCAAAAGCGATTTCCTAATCGTACATTAAAGGATATAATACAAGGGATGGATGTTGACCATATTAATCCTAAAATTAAAGGTACTCTAGAGGGTGAACAGCCATCTAATTACCAACTAGTTTGTAAATATTGTCATTTATTTAAATCAATAGATGAAGGAGATTTTATTAATAAAAAACATAAACATGCCTAGAGAAAAGTCATATGTATACCCAACAGTATTAGTATTTAAAACGTCAAACCGTTCAAACGCTAAAACAAAAATGAAAGTTTATAAAACTAAAAACGTAGATGAAGTTATAGATGGTCTTGAAAAAGATAAACTGCCTGGAGTTCCTTCCAAAGCAGAAATATTACATTTATCAATAGGAGAAAGCTTTATCAAAACATATAAAGAAAAATATGTCTTATAAAAAATGGATTCATAAATATAAATTTCTTCAAGAAGACTTAAATGACACTGATGAATTATTAAAAAAATATGTTAAAAATTTTAATGAAGATTTTGAAGATAATATTAGCGAAGAAGAAATAAGACAAAGAACCATTAATAAAGAAAAACTAAAAAATCTTAAAGAAGAACAAGAAGAAAAAGAAGAAACAAATAAAGAAGATAAACCTGGAAAAAAATTATATAAAGAATTAAGTAAAATATACCACCCAGATAGAGAAAATGGGGATGAAGATAAATTTAAATTAATCTCAACTTTATATAATAGTGGAAATGTTATAGGTCTAATTTTAGAAGCATTAGATATAGATATTGAAGTTAAAAACTATATTAATGAAGAAATGGCTAATTCATTTGAACAAACTTGCAGGACGTTAGAGGATAAAATAGCTGGTAAAAAAAATAGTTTAGCTTGGCATTGGTCTAATATACCAGATGATAAGAAAGAAGCATTTAAGGAACATTTACTTAAAACTCAACCTATAAAAGAAAGAAAAAAATAACAATGGCAGAAAATATTTCAAAAAACCCACCAAAGGGAAATATTAAATTTAGTATTTCTTTATCTGAAGAGCAAAAAGTAGCTAAAGCTGAGGTATTAAACCATCCTTATAATTTTATTATAGGTAAAGCAGGTAGTGGAAAAACATTATTAGCAGTTCAAGTTGCATTAGATATGTTTTTTAAAAGAAACGTTAATCAAATTATTATTACTAGACCAACAGTGGCAAATGAAGATAATGGATATTTACCTGGATCATTAGATGAAAAAATGGAACCGTGGTTAGTACCAATTCGTTCTAATATGAGAAAAGTATATAATAAACCTAATATATTAGAAAAAATGGAAAACGATGATAACATTGAATTAGTATCATTATCACATTTTAGAGGTAGAACATTTGAAAATGCTTGTGTTATAGTAGATGAATTTCAAAACTTAACTAAACAACAGTTAGGAATGGTATTAGGTAGATTAGGTAAAGGTTCTACAATGATATTAACTGGAGACCCACAACAAATTGATTTAAAATTTGGTAATGATTCAGCTATACATGATGTTCCTAAAGTTAAAGAATCTAAATTCGTATATGCTGTCACTTTAAAAGATAATCATAGACATAATGCGTTAAATGAAGTATTAAAGCTTTTACAAGCTTATGCATAGATATTTGGAGAAGCAAAATAGGGTTCGTATATTCACCAAGAAGTTAAGAAACGCTTAACTCACTAAATTAAATAAAGGTTATGATTAGATATATAGCAAAATCAAAAACAACAAATAAATCACTATTACCAGGCAATTATGCAACTCCTTCAAATTTAATTAAAGCAGTAAAAACAGCTGGATTTAGTCTTAAAGATTTAACAATTCAAACATTTACTAAAGAAATTGAGTAAAACATTTAAAAATAATTGCGTAAATATTTGGGTACCACAGAAAGGGTTCATATATTTACCTCAAAATTAAGGTTATGAATAAAGAAAATTTAGAACATGTAGTAAATGATTATGTGATTTGTTACCCACATAATCAAACTGGAGAAATTGATCAATCCAGAATATATAAATTGACAGAAAAAATCACACATAAAAAAGGAGAAATGTATAGATATCACTTCAGAGAAAATACAAGACATTATGCTCATTGTGTATTTTTTGAAAATAGAAAAAAATTAGATCAACATTTAAATAAATCCAAATCCTCTAAAAGAAAAGAATCTAAAAAAACTCCTAGGTATAATATAGATGTACCTGTTGGAATAGCAGATGAATTAAAATCTATACACAGAGATAAGGGAGGTGGTTTTACTAAGGAATTAGTTGATAAAATTAATCCTTATTTTCCCTATTTTGATTTACATACTAAAATACCAAAATATGGAGCATCAGGATATAAAGTATTATTTGCAATGTTAAAACCATTTAAAACAATATAAAATAAATAAAAGTTATGATTAAATTTGATAAAAACACAGAGTTCCCCATCACTAAAGCATGGCAAAAAGGTCAATTAGCAGTTAAAGAAGGTAGAATGGATGAAGCCAGAGATTGGTTTGATTCTGGAATAGCTATGGTTGCTACTTATTCAATGGAAAATAATGAGTTCGCTGATGAATCTATTATTGAAAATAAAACTAGAAAATTATGGTTAATGAGATTTTGGAAGGTTGGTTTAGAAAACAATAATTTATTATTAGGCTAATATGAATATTAATATATTATATGGAATGTTGTTTTTTGCTTTAGGGCATTTAGGAGCATTCTTACAATTAAACGGTCAATTTAAATGGGATTGGTTTAAAAATAATGAATGGATAATAGCTGCTTGTGGTTTTATACTTTCATTCTTTTATATTTGGGGTACTAAATACACAGTTGCAGGTACTGAAGGTTTACTTTGGCCAGCTAGATTTATTGGATTTGGTATTGGTATTGTAATTTATGCTTTAATGGTTAGTTGGTTATTTGGGGAAGGTTTTACTACTAAAACTATAATTTCAATAGCTATATCTGCTTGTTTAATAGCAATTCAAGTATTATGGAAATGAATTATTACCATCACCAAGGCCAATTATATAGAGTGCTTAGAGAAATTAGACACCATAATTTTCCAGATAAAAGTCAACTTAAAGAATTCATGAAAACAATATCCCATTGTGACCATGTATTAAGTAGTAAAACCCATTACATGTTTTGCGAAACGGTGCAAGAAGCAGAAGTAGTTGAATATTTATAGCATATACTCAAATTATGAAGAATTTTAAAAAACTTATTAAAGAAGCTTATTTAGGAAATCCATTAAATGAAGTAGATAGAGCTACACAAGCAGATTTATACTTATCTGGAGAAGAAGAATATCCAGAGTTTGATATTAATGATGTTATGGATGATTTAGAGGATGAAGAAAAAGATTATAGTAAAATGCATAATATTGAACTAAATGCTAGATATAAAGATAAACTTGGAGTTAGGGATACAAAGGGTTTAACTAGAGATGATCTTATTAGGGGATTAAAATTTCATGAGGCATCAATAAAAATGTTTGATGGTAAAAAATTTGATGAATTAGATATTGCTCAAAAGCAAAAACTTCTAAGCTACATGAATAGAGATGCAGAAAAGGAATTTGAAAGAAGAATGGCTATGAGGGAAGAATTATTAAAAGAATTTACTTTACCTGGAGGTGATTATAGAGATAGTTATGCAAATCGCTTACCTGAAGAACAACTTACAACTACAGATGACTATGAAGTATTCATGGAAATGTTTCCTCGAGGAGAAGCTTCAAGAATTTTAATGAATCCTAATAGAAAAAAACTTTATGACCAACATTTAGAGTGGACAAAAGATAGCCAATACAATAATGTTTTTGTTCATATGCAATACCATGAAGTAGAACATGAAGGTGAATTATATAAAATTCATCAAACCCAATACTATAATACTAATTATGACGATTTTAGAAGTCCTCGTTTTACTGAATTAATGATTTCAAAAGATGGAAAACGTATGGGGACATATTTAGTTGATACTAAAGAATACGTTGAAGATTTAAAGAATTTAGATATTAAAAAAAGAGTATCAGAATCATTAAATGAAGATATGGGTGAATGGCCTAAAGAACTTAAATCTAGATACAGTGATGAATATAGATTTGAGTTAGAAAAAGTAACACCAACTTACAAAGACAAACCAGGAAGAGCTAAGTATAGAGTAATTGATATTGAAAGTGGAGAACTTAAAGGTACACCTGTATTTGGGAAACCAGAATCTCTTATGGATTTTGCTGATGATTTAATTAAACCTCAAGGTGGAACACAATCATCCCATTTTGGTACTAATGAAAATATTAATGATCCAGTTTTAATGAGAACAAGAGCAGCTCAAATGAAAAGAGATGCTATAGATAAAAAAGATCTAGAAAATAAAAGTAAAAGAATTAGTGCTGATAAAGCTATAGATTTAAGATATGAACTTGATATCCTAAGTAAGGAAAGAGAAAACATTTTAATGAGAATAGAGGATTTAGGATTTGAAACTGATCAAACTGCTGAACCCGAGGGAGGTAAAAAA
>Ga0181418_1000315_pt1 | contig 16067 bp, 14 predicted proteins | sample 41SPOviralmetaG_FD_130143 | JGI IMG/M metagenome (GOLD analysis project Ga0181418, IMG submission 130143) | Marine viral communities from the oligotrophic San Pedro Time Series (SPOT) site, San Pedro Channel, CA, USA - 41 SPOT_SRF_2013-03-13 | ecosystem: Environmental > Aquatic > Marine > Strait...
ATGTCCGCTTGTTGATAACGCACTTTTATTCGACTCGGTTGTAGTAGGTTTCTCACAGACGAAACGACGAGGCAGAAAATAATAACCTTCGCAATTAGTTGATTTATAATAATTCGTCTCTACATACGCTTTATCGTCTGTTAAATCTTTCGTAATCGGTTCTGGTATTAGAGATTGATATAAAGAAGTCTCCATCCTTGACCGAGAGGCGACTGGTTCCACACCCTTACTAACTTTTTTAATAATGTTCCATGTTTTATTTTTATCTAATGATATACCTTTAATCTCTACGGCGTTCGGTGTTCCGCACCCCCGCTCATTCACGAAACAATAATCAACAGATACTTTATCTCCTCTTTTTAGTTGTAATGAATTATCTAATTTATTAGTAAATGAAGCGGGCGAGGCGAGGTTCCCCGCTCTTACTTCGCTCGATGATTGATTATTACATTCGATTATCGTAGTATCAGTATATTCACTCATTTTATATTATATGATTATATTTTATTTTTATCTAAATTATCATTATAAAGATGACTTATAAAACGGATTTTAATAAGAAATATAAATTTAAGAGAGATGAATCACATTCATTAAAAGAAATAAGTGATATCACGGGTTATGAGTTAAAAGGATTGAAGATAATTTATAAGAAAGGTATAGGAGCATATAAGACTAATCCATCTTCGGTTCGCCCTCATGTTAAATCTCCCGAGCAGTGGGCGATGGCGAGAATATACGCTTCGATTAATCCTAAGAGTAAAGCGTATAAAATTGATAAAATACATCTTAAAAAGAAAAAGAAGAAATAAACCAAATTGACTTTAAATGATTATAATAAGGGCAATATGGTTTATATCATAAAACGAATAAAAAATTGTTTTTTCCTTTTCGGTTTATTTATTTTATATTTCATATTATAATGAATAGAGGGATTTATTCTTCGGGGTTAATGTCCCAAGGTGAAGCGATTGAAGAAGCGAAGAGAAAGAGAATACAGCGATTAGAATCAGAAAATAAAGAAAATGAAAAATTTAAACATATCTTAGAGATAAAGAGAGACATGAAGAATATGAAAAATGATATCAATATTATTAAAAGCGATTTAAAAATAATATTATCATTCATTCAAGAAATGAAACCAGATGAAAAGGATAATAAACTTACTATCACAACAACCGAAAATAAGGGATGGTTTTTCAGTTAATCCCTTTTTTTATTTTTTTTTATATTTTATTTTTTATCTAATCAATCATTATAAATATGAGTGGTTTTTTCGATAGCGGACAGAAGATTAATCTGGATCAAAGTGATGTTAGAATTTCGGCGGAGAATGGTTTAGACTTCTCACAAGACCAGACTATCGGGATTTATATTCCTCCATCTGTAAAATATTTTTCTGGTAAGGATTGTTATCTCCAATTCGACGCTCAGATTAAAGGTGATGTTGATAATGTGAAAGGGTCTTTCGCTACTCGTCTCCAATTAGACCCGAATACGGGAGCGAATAGTTTATTTTCATCTCTAAGAGTGTATGCTGGTAATCGTGAAACATTATTAGAAGAAAATACTGAATATGCTTCTTATGTATCTGTGAAATATGATTATTCTAAAACTGATACTGAACAGAAAAAGAGAGCGTTAAGAGAGGGATGCGGTGTCTGGACACCAGCGACATCTGGGACATTAGGGACGACTAAGTCCATCGGTAATAATTTCTTATATAATCCTTTCATGAAAGTCCCGAATGCGGGACAATCTACTGACCCGAACGCCACTCTCGATACGCCGTGGGATGATACTGACTTCATCCCCGCTAAAATATGCGTCCCTCTTCACTGCGGAGTATTCGCTGAAAATAGTAAAGTATTTCCTAATCTCCTCACTAACGGATGTTATATCGAGTTAGTGATGGCGGGAGAGAGAAACCTTTTCAGACAGATGGACGGAGTATTAAAAGAGAGACGAATGAGATTAAATCCGGTCTTTTATGGTAAAGATAATGCGGGGACTAAGGTGACGGCGGGCGATGAGGTTGATGCTGTCTGGTGTCGTGCTGGTGTAAATAATCAGAGAGACCCTCAATCGTGTCCTTTCGTTGTAGGTGAGAAAATTAATTTCGTTAAGGATACTAAGGATGGTGATACATCTACGACGAACACGATTACATTAGGTAAAGATGCTTATGGTGCTGTTATCACAGAACTCAGTAATGATGGGACACTTCTTAAAATCGGTTTCGATACTGGGACTAAAATTAAAATCGCTACTGGTATGGATCAAGCGACGGAGAACTGGTTTTTATTCTCCGAGAGTGTATCTGGTGCTACTGAATTCTCGCCATCATGTAAGGTTTCGAATGTTGAGTTAATCTGTCATCAGATTGATATGGGAGAAGCGTATGAGAAGAAAATGATTAGTAAAGTCAGTCAAGGAGGTGTAGTTATGTTTGATATCCCTTCTGTCGGTGTCCAGACCCATTCTCAGTTATCGAGCGACATACAAGCGACCATCCCCTTAAATTTAGAATATTCTAAGGCGAGAGGTATTATCGCTCTCCCTACTGATGCTAAATTATATTCTACTGCTCACCAGACATCTGCTACGGGGACTTATTTAATTAGAAAAGATGCGGGGGCGTTGTATCAAGAGGATACATTAAACAGAAGTAATAGAACTGGTATAAGTGGTGTCTCTAATGGTCTCTCTAAATATAATTTCTTTCTTCATGGTAAGATGGTGCCGTCTCGTGAAATATCAACCGCTAAAACTACTGATAAGAGAGGCGGTATAGATGCTCATTTTATCTCTGAGTTAGAGAAGGGACTTCTCGCTTGTGGTATCCCCGCTAATTCGTTTGAGGAATACGCTTCTAACTTCATCATCGCTCGACAACTCGCTATCGGTAAGGTTGCTGTCTTCGATGGTCGTGGTAAGACTGCTCGCCTTAATTGTAAATTCGAAGGGTCTGTTGCTGATGTAAATGCTCCATCGGTAAATACTCTCTGGAAGATGTTTATTAAACATACTAAAACGCTCGTAATCAAGGGAGATAATATTTCAGTAGAAATATAAACCATAAAGGAAGAAACATTTTTTTATTCATTTAAGATATAAACCATATTGACTATTCTATACTCATTTAAAGTCAATTTGGTTTATTCGTTTTTTAATGTATTTTTTTTTTCTATTTAAGTAATATAAAAAGAAATGAATCAATATGATGATACTAAGATTAAAAAAATCGTCGAACAATATAATAAGAAGAGAGATAGAGAAACGAAACAATATCATGAAGAGAAAAAATTTAATGAGGTTTTTATGAAAGAAAATAATGAAAGAGCGAAAAAATATTATCTCGATAATAAAGATAAAGTTAAGTCAAGATATATAGATAATAAAACATATAATCAATATAAATGTTTATTTCGATATTATAAAAATCAATCTCGTATCGGGGAGTTTAAGATAAAACATGTAGAGAAATATAATTTTTTAGTTGGAGAAGGTGTAATCGTTGAAGAAGTTAATAATAATAAAAATATCACAGATTTAATGAATGATAATTAGGGAGTAATTATCGTAGGGATTAATTTATTTTTTTTAGGTTTTATCGTGGAGAAATTTTTTTATGAGGTATATACTCATAAAATAATCGATTTTTAGAAGAATATCCATTATTTTTAATAAAAGTTTAATTTTCTCGAAGTTTTTTATCACATGAAACATAATTTAAGATTTTTATATACTTTTTTATCGCTTGATCCACAGATAAAAAATATATTGTAAGAGTTTCATTAAATTAGATGAGTGCGTTTAATTCATTATTTTTTTTTTATATTTAAGTTTATAAAATATGTCTTCTGTTTCTTCTTTTTCGAAATCCTCGATTTTAAATTCTTCTTCGTCCGCTAAAATTAATATGTCTCCTTCATGTAATATGAAGTTTAAAACATTTTCTCTTATCCCTAATTCTAAAAGTCCTACGGACGAATGGAAAAAACACGATAAGACGAAAAAGTTTATTAATAAACATAAGTGGCGAGATGAATCTATATCTAATTTAATTTTATCCTCTACTTGTAGAGGTATCCCTACGGGAAGAATAAATAAATGTTTCGTTGTTGATTTAGACTTCTATGATAAACTCCATCCAGATGGAACTATCAAGAAAGAATTTAATTCAGCGGAAAATGAATTTATCCAGACCTTCGGGAATGTAGATGAGATAATTAAAAAATTCTCTGATACTCTAATTATTAAAACCGCTTCTGGCGGTCTTCATCTATATTATCAATACGATAATAATTTTAAGACTACTTCGAACCATTTTCATCAGATTGATATTCGGTCTGATGGTGGTTATGTTGTTGGTATGGGGTCAGTTGTCCCTAACGGGTCTTATGATATCGTAAGTGATAAAAGGATTTCAGTTATCCCCGAGGATCTATCTCTTTGGTTGAAGAATAATTTATGGAAGAAAAAGTTAATTACTAAACCATTAAAGAAAAATAATAAAAATGAAATTAATTCTATCTCACATGAAGTATATGAACAAGATGAAGTAGATTTATCCGCTTATCACTATAACATAGATGAATGTGTTTTAATCGATATCCTCGATAACTTACCCTCTGACTATTTCATAGATACTCGAAAATGGTTAATCTTCTCTACCGCTATGAAACAATTAGACCAGAAGGAAATGTGGGACCAGTATAGCGAGGAGAAGGGTGGAGAAACTTACGATTATGAAAAAAACCATTCTAAATGGAATTATTTAAAAGATAAATCCCTCTTCTGTTTAGAAAATATTTTAACCGCTTCATCAGTAGTATCAGACGCTAAAACCTTTTTAGGTTATATTAAATATAAACCGACTGAAAATCATAAGGTTAAACCTCATCGAAAATTAGAAAATCGGCGATATCTTGACCCGTCTAACGATGGAACATTTCTTTTAGAAGAAAGTTTATCACATGATTGTCTGTTAATTATGTCCGATACTGGAACTGGAAAAACAACAGCATTTAAAAATTTCATTAAAAAAACTGAAAAACCTTTTATCTCTATTGTTTCTCGTATTACATTAGGCGAGGAACAAGTTAGAATAATGAGAAATGAAGGGATAGATTGTATGTTTCATCAAGAAATAACTGATAGAATTAATGATAATCTTTATAAAGATGGTCAAGAAGCGGACGAATATCCGAAACCCGGGTTTTGGGAACACGAGGGAGATAATCTCGTAATAACTATTGATAGTATAATGAAGATTGGAAATTGGGGAAGTAATGATAGTAGTGAAGATTATGAGGAAAGTTATAATCCTTTCGAGGGTTATGTTATTTATCTTGATGAATTAAATTCTCTTATTGAGTATTTCGTAGATTGTCCTAATCTCCATTCTAAGCGATTAATCGTTTATCAATTCTTAATTAAAGTTTTACAAGGAGCGGAGTTAGTCGTAGGGACTGACGCAGATATCAGCGATATCGCCTTAAATTTTTTCTCTGGTAATGACTTACCTTATCATTTTATCTCGAATGAATATAAACATAATAAAGGGATAGACGCGGAAGAATTATTCTCATATAAATCTCTCGTGGAAGCGATATCATGTGAAGATAAATATATGGTCGCTTGTGATGAAAAAGGAACCGCTATTAAATTAGGCGATGATCTAACTCGTTTAGGTCATAAGGATATTTTAGTTGTATCCGCTGATAGTCCTATGGAAGTATTAAAAGATTTAGATTTAGATAAACACGATAAAGTAATTTTCTCACCTAAAATCGTTTATGGTTTAGATAGTGTTATGGAGAGAAAAGTTTTCGGTTATTTTAGATGTAGAACTATCGACCCTCGGGGAATGATACAACAGATTTGTAGATGTAGAAATATTATTTCTCTACAATTTCTCTTTGAGGATAAATCATGGAAATCATATCGATATGATAGTGTCTCTGAATGTAGAGAGGTTTTAATGAAAGGCGTTAATATAATGATGACTTCATTTTCTATGTGTGGATTAGAAGAAAGTCAGAAAGTATTTAATGATATTTATAGTCAATATGTCTATAATCAAGATTGTTATAAGAGTAATTATTTCGCTCATTTTATTAATCTTCTTATCTCTCGTGGTTTCGACTATGAGATGAATCCAGATTTAATGAATAAATCAACTGGTCAGACCGCTTCAATCGCTAAGGAAATTAAAGCACAGAAAGAGAAAGTCGTATTAGATGAGTTTGATAAATTCTATGAGGTTTTTAGAGTAGAAGAAGAAAAACTTAAAAATAAATATCTCGCTTATGAGATGTTATGTATGGATGAACCTTATGATAACGGGAGAAGAGACTTCTTTATGGAATATGAGGAAGAAAATAAAATCGATTGGAGTTTCTCGACTGGAAAGATTTTACAAGTAGAAGAAAAAATGATGACTTGGGATGAGTGGAAAATTAAAAATAGTAAATCGATTTGGTCTAAATGTGGTCCCGTATGGTCTGATACTCATAAACTGAAACATGATTTAGTTGATGAATATTTCTCTGAGGTTTTCGCCGATGTTATACATCTTCTCTGTATCCCGATGGAACAGATTGAAGAATGTAAGGATTTAATTACAGACCCTAAATTATTAGTAAGATACTTTAATATAAAAAGATATTTCTTCGACCCGACTATGACCTCGAAAGACCCCTTAATGGAACATATAACGAATAGAAAAGATTTCGATATTAAATCATTTTCATCTGTATCTAACCAGATAATCTTTTTACATAAATTAAAGAAAGCGGTAGGAATAGATGATAGAACCGATATCCAGATGAAAGAAGTTATGAGCGAGGAAACCGCTGAGAAACTATGGGAAGAATATACATCTATAAGACGGGTAAGAGGTAAGGGAAACGCTTTCTTAGATCCAGCGGGAGTGACGAAAAATATTATCGTGATGTATAAAGACCTTTTCGGCGTGGATATTATTAACACGAAGAGGACTACGAAGAAGAATGAAAAGACTGGAAAATTAGATAAGAAAACTTTATATAGTATGAATACTGAATACTATGAGAAAATGAGAAAAGTATATTTTAATTCATGTGAGGAGGAGTATAAACCCGAAGAGGTTGAAGAATAAATGGATATTCTTCTAAATCGATATTCTTCTAAATTAATTAATTTCTTTTTTATTAAAAATCTACATAAAAATAGATTTAAATTTTATCTTGTAATTCTATGATAAAGTCATTATGGTTTATTTAATGAATTATCCTACGAAAAATAATTTATGAGGTATATACTCATAAAATATCGATAAACCATATTGCCCTTAATTTATAATAAATATGTCATTATGGTTTATCATATAAAAATAAAAAAAAATGTTTTTTCCTTTTTTGGATATTCTTCTAATATGTATTTAATCCGCCTACTTTCACAGCGGACTGGACACCTACATTTGCTATCTGTCCCGTGTTTGTCGGTGCTTGTGTTAATGTTTCTGGTAGAGGTTTCGTCGGTGCGTTTTTATTTTGTTTATCGTGGTCCCCGAATAATTTAACCAGATTACCACTTTCACCTATTAAATTACCTAAACCCGCTACCCATTCTGCTCCGGGGATTAAACCTACAACATCACTAACCGAGGCGATAGTAGAAGTAATATTATTATAGTCATCTGCTCCCGTAGCGTTTTTATCGAATAAATGCTGACCATGAGACTTAACTAAATTATCAACATCATCATAAATACTTAATCCACCCATCGCCCCAGATGAAACTGCCCCTCCTACTCGTCCTATTAATTCACTTGTCTCCTCAGATGCTCCCGTTATACCTCCTATAATTTTTTCAGTTAATCCTTGTTCTGGTTTTGGTTCTGGTTCCGAGGGTGCTTCACTAACCGCCGAAGCGACTGATGACCTCGCTAAACTGGATCTCGCTTGCGATGTTCTTCCGTCTGGTATTGGTTCTGGTGCTGGTTCCGGTTCATCTACTTGTGCTATCGTGGCGGTTGGTGCTGGTGCTGGTCTGTTCTGTAAATTTTCTACTGCTTGCTCTGTCGCTAATCCTTGCGGTGCTTGGACCCGGACGGGTGCGGATGGTGCTGATACTGGGGGAGGAGGTGGGATAGGTCTGATTCTATTCCCCATCTCGTCAAGAGCGTTTGGGTCATCTATCGCTGTCGGTGCTGATGGTGCTGATACTCCGCCTCCTATCGCCGACCCTACGCCCGTCGGTGTTATCGATGGATTAGTTATAGCGTCGCTTATAGCGTCTCCTACTCTCGATAATCCACGACTAATTATTCCGGGTTTTGGAGGTTCTTCTGTAATCCCTCCTAATCTCATTTTTGCTAATCTCTTCGCCTCCTTCGCTACTCTCTTATTACGAGCGTCATACGCTCCTTTAACTGCTCCCCCAGAAAATAACTGAGTGGCGAAATCTTTTCCTAAATTTAAATCATTCATAACATCAGTCTCGGCGACTTCTTTATTATAATCGTCTGTCGCTGTGAGGTTATTCGCTTGTTTTAAATCGTTGCTCTCTTGTATCGCTTGTTCTCTCTGGTTCATGCCTTGTATCGCCGATTGATAACCATAGATATCCGCCATATTATTTATAAGAATAATATATATAAAAAAATATTCAATCATAAAATTAAAAAACTAAATCATCCAGCGGTATATCTTTATCTTTTTTCACATCTTTCACCTTTAACTCCGCTACATCTTTAAAGGGTTTCATCACCGCTTTCGGGTTCTCTTGTATTACTTTATTATCTCCTATCCCTAATAAGGTTTCATGTCTTCTATAAAATCGAGCGGGGTTCTCTTGTGCGTCGATATATAAAAATGAAAATGGACTATCGTGAGCGAGGTTATAGTAAGTCATAAATAATTCTTCTGACCCACATAACTCAGAATACTCTTCTTTTATCTTATCGAGTTCCTTAGCGTTGTTCTGGCGAAAAATTAATACATTCGTAGCGTTGTTCCTTATGATGGTTCCCACAGACCTAAATGACTGAGTAGTTAAAAAAATCGACATTTCATAATGGCGAAACTTACTACATAAATATGTGATATCATTAGTTTTTTTAAAATCTCTTGATAAGATATCATCGAGTAAAATTAACATCGTCGGCATTTCTTCTCTCTCATATTTTTTCTGAGATTGGATCAATTCCTTTATCATTTGGTCTGTATAATGGTCTTCACAATCAGCGAAAGCGTCAGTAAAATATTTTCCTTTTGTATCGTTGTTTAATGTATTTGATATTATTTTATAAGCGTCCCAGTAGTCTTCACCATAAAAATCGTCCCCATTTCTAAGAGCGTTTATGAGGTAGTTAGTTTTCCCGCTTCTCACCGACCCGATTATTAAAGTTAAAAATTGAGGTTTCGGGAGAAATTCATGAATAGGTTTATATTTATTCTTCTCTAAAACATCATTAACTTTTAAGACCTTCGGGACTTTCTTTTTTCGTGGTTTTGATTCCATTCTTTATAATAAGAATAGATAAAAAAAATAATGAATAAATAAACCGAAAAGGATAAAACATTTTTTTATATGTTTATTTATAAATAATAAACCATATTGACGCTCATTATAGTATCTTATGTCATTATGGTTTATTTTCTATAATTACTAATAAAAATAATTATGGTTGAGATGTATTCGTATTTAATTCGGGTTTTCTATGACACTTAATACATAAACAATCTATCTTATCACATTTCGATTTTTGTATAGTTAATAATACACTTGTTAAAATTCCTCCTACTACTCCTAAAAATACACCTAACTCGGCGATAGTAAATTTCTCCATGATATAAATAATTTATATAAAAATTTTTAGAAACAATTATTAAAATAATCATCTCTTAAATCTCTTCCATAATACGCTTTCGTATCCGGCATCGCCCTCTGTATTTTCTGTCTCACTTGTTCTACTTGTTTCTCTTCTTGTTGTTTTTTCTGTTTCTCTTGTTTTCTCTGTTTCCTTATCGCTTCATAAGCGAGTATCGCTTTTAAATTACTTTCTTCTAATTCTTGTCTTGTAATATATTCTCTTGTCTTAACTGGTTTAGGTGTTTCTTTTATGGGTTCCGGTTTTCGAGGTTCTTCTACAACTTTCATAACCTTTGGCGGAGTTTCTATCTGTTTTGTTTCTTTTCCTTCAACGAAATCTTTTAATCTTTGTTTTTCTATTTGTTTCTTTTTCTTTTCTAATTCTTTCAGTTCTTTCTTTTCTTGTGAGTTTCTCCTTCTTGTTTCTAACGCTTTAACTCTCGCCTCCGCTAATTTCTGTTTATGTTCCTCACTCATGGGAGGTCTTTTTTTTCTTTTTGGTTTCGGTATCGGTTCAACCTCACCTTCTCTGAAAAAAATATCTTCCTTTTTTATCTGGGGTATTTTCTTTTCTTCGACTATTTGAGAATCGAAATCATCTTCATCATCTAATTTTATTTCTTCTTCTTCGTTGATTTCTGGTTCTGTCTCTATCACTTCGGGCATTAAATCCATTTTATATTACTATATATTATTAATATTTTCTATTAATTACGATAAAAAAGTATAATTAAAACTAATAATTAAAACGCCTTTTATAATCAGCGATACTCGCCTTTAATGTTGGTTTATTCCATAAGATATATCTACTGAGTGATCCAGCGGTCATCGGGTCATTCCAGTTCTCTCTCTTCTTATGGCGACTTAAATATCTTTCTTTTCTCTTATCATCTCGATGTTTAGTATAATCACTCATACCATCAGCACCGAAATGAATAGTCTTTTTTTTCTTCTTGTCTTCATAGAATATAGCGACCATTTTTTTCCCTTCTTTTGGAGACTTCTTAATAATAACTGATTTCATGTATATGATTAAATATATTTAATTTAAATGAGGTCTATCCCTAAAATGTAAAGTAATAATAGTCTGGTCTTGTAATGATGTCGCTAAAATTTCATTCTCATCACATATAGATATGTCGAAAGTATTTAATGTTAATTCGCTTCCGTTCCCGAGTTTCACATATACTCTGTCGTGAGGTTCGTAATATAAAATCCCAGAAGACCCCCCGCCTTGGTCTTGTTGTGGTAATGTATAAAGGATTTTAGAAGGGCGACCGACAGCACCATTTATCGATTTCTGTGTGAAGTTATCAAGACGAATAAATAAAGACCCAGAATTTAAAATCTGAGGAGCGGTCGTAGGTTCATAACTCCATCCCTTATCAGCGTCTTCACCTCCTAACGCGTTCCCGTTTATATCCGGTCTTAATATGTGAATATCTCCATATCCTAATTTTCGACTCATATAAGGGTCTGAGGCGAGATTAGTAGGGATATAAAATTTCTTATCTTCATTTAATATGATAGTAAATACATAATCTTTCATTTCATCTGTTCCTACTCCCTTATATGTAAATTTTTCAGTATTAGTCATCTGGTTCATATATCTACTATCAACATTATAGACCTCTTCATCTGTAAGATTATCTATCATTCGAGCGTTCCATGAATACTTACTTTTAAAATATGGATTAGATATAGCAGAAGATTTAATCCCCGAATACGCAGATAAAAATAAATGAGATGAAATTTCTGGGAGACAGAATTTAGGATACATCCACCAGCATCCTTGTGAAATCGGTTTAGGATAATTTAATTTATAATTAACTCCCGCCTTACTATCATAATAAGGGGACATATCACGAGAGCATAATAATTTCCAGTTCGGGTCATCGAGAGGATTATCGCTTGTAGATTTCGCACCTTGATTAACATATATCCTTAATATCTCGTTTTCAGTTCTAAATAATATCTGAGATATCTTATCAGCATTACCAGATAAATCATATTTAGTAGCGTATAAAGGACCATCCCCCGGATAAGGTTCTGTCCATCCGTAATATTTAACTTCATTCATCGATAATTTAGTGACGTCGCCATCTTTCACGCTCATCTGTCCTATATGAAGATAAAATTTACTATCGCTCGCATCTTGTATCGCATAAACACCGAAATCGAAAGAGACATCATTATAATTATTAGCGAATGTTTTATCTTGGGGGAGCGTCCCCGCACTCTCATAATATTCTACTGGTTGGTCTCCTTCTCCATGTTTCTGGTCTCTACATAAACCGAAAGCGAAACCTTTAACAACCTCCCAGTCTGTTGTATCTGTGACGACACCATCTAAATCTACTCTCATATTACCCGTGTTAAGACTGATTGGATAATCTGTGAGAGATCCAGTCATATCAATTGTGGCGTGTGAAAAGTCCTCCGCATTTGTAGATGAAGATATTTTTTTAGTCGCCTTATCCCATGTTAATGAAGCATCCTCATCATCATACCATTTCTGGTAAGTTTCTATATCTCCCGCTACTTCTATATCTTCACTACTCGGAGATTGTTTCATAGTAAGAGCGAAACCCTCGAAAGCACCCGTAGTAGAATTATATTCTCTATCCGACTGAGGATAAAATGAATTCGGTAATACGCTACTCTCACGATAAGCGACATTAGGATGAGGAAACGCCATCTTTAACGCCTCTGAAACTCTATTAGAAAATTCGATTAATCCTACATCTTCACCCTTACCCGCATCAGTTAAACCGATAGACCCCCAGACCGGCATAGCGGTTGTATTTTCGGTCGTTGATCCATCGTTGATTTTAGCGAGGTCTATACCGAAATTACCATAAAAACCATCATCGGGAGATATATGTATCGCTTCTCCTTTATTTAATTTAACCGACTGGACGGCGACTTCACTATCGGGGGAGAGTGTGATAGTTTCTTTCAACGAATTACGATAATGATACGGAGACTGAGCGTTACCTATATCTTTAACACCAGATTGAGTGAGTTTATTACCAGTAATTACTAACGACATCTTTTTTATAATATGAGAAATAAAAAAATTTTCTATGATAAATTATAAAAATGAAAAAATACAATAAAGTTGATGTAGCGAATAAAGTGAAACTTCATCCAGATTATCGACCCATCCCCCCGAGACCTACAAGACAAGGACAACCGAAACATCAAGATGACGCTATCGAAAAATGGAACAGAGAAACCGCCATGGACAGAGCATTAAACGGAAAATTATATCATTTAATTAAAGATGAGATTATCGCTGAATTAGAAAATGATGAATAATTTATGAGTATATACCTCTTAAAAAACTTTTTCTACGATAAAACTGATAATTTTATAAAATATGTTTATCTTACAATTACACGATAAAAATAATTACTAAAAAATCGGTTTTTTTTTATACTTTTTTATCCAACCATAAAATGTCTCTGGGTAAATTCATTTTATAACAATAATAGAAGCAATCGAAATTACAAGCATTTTTCCACCCCTCGGGGATATCTCCATCCGCTCCACCTATTTTTTTAATAAAATGTATCCTCTTACGAGGTATTATAATCTGTAATTTATCTTCCGCATTCATGAAAGTCTCTCTTATGTAAGAAGTAGTTAATTTAGAACACGGCATTATCAAGATAAAAGGTTTTTCTAATTCTTTTAATCGAGGTAATATAGTCTTACATAATGTGAATGGTGGATTACTAACTAAAACATCTCCTTTATTATTTAAGAAGAAATCCTCCTTCTCATGAATCACATTATATCCTAATTCTTCGAGATATTTTCCAGAACTTCCATCTCCGTAAAACGCTTCCCATATAATTTTATCTTTCGGTATATATTCTTGTATATCTTCCCAAGCGTGTTTCGGGGTCATATAATCATCGTGTCTTAAAAATGTTTTAGTATGAAATCCCGCCATTATTTATATTACTTAAATAGAAAATAATTTCATCGAATTAAATAAACCATATTGACTTTAAATGAGTATAGAATAGTCATTATGGTTTATATCTTAAATAAATAAAAAATTGTTTTTCCCTTTATGGTTTATTCTTTTTTAAGATTTCTTCAACGAAATTTTTAAATATATTTCATTATAAACATGTCATCAAGATATTTAGAGATTTCCGTAAATAATTCTCCCTCAGATGGTAAAATGAGTTTCCGCAAGGGTATAGCGAATTTAATTTTCCAAGTCCCATCGATGAACGCAACTCTCCGCCCTTCATCTGTCCGTGTATGTGGTAAGATTAGATTTTATAAAGACGACGCATCGCCTCCCGCAATCGGTAGCGACCCTATGGCGGTTAATGAGCGTCTCGGTGTTTATGGAGCATTCGAGAGTTTAACCACGAGAAGCATTAAACATCAACAGACGATAGAGAACATTAGACACTACGCACATTTTTTAAATAACTTCATTCCCCTCGGAGCATCGGTAGATGATATGAATACTCATATGAATACAACTATTTTATCTCTATCTAACGCAACAGCGTTTAATGATAGTGTAGTTTATTCCGGTGTAGAAAATGATTTCTCCGTCCCGCTCCCGTGTGGTCTGTTTAACGGGACGACCGATATACCCCTTAATGACGGACAACTCGGGGGATTAGAAATTTCCCTCGCATTAGCAAGTGATAGTCAAATGATATACGCTGTCGCTGGCGACGCAACTGGATTATCTGACGCATGGTATGAATTCAGCGATTTAAAATTAATCGTCGAGGTGACGGACTACACGCCAGCAGAAATATCTTCGATGGGGTCTTCGGGTGTATTTAATTATCAATCTATCACATCTTACTATGATACTATTAATTCTCAGCAAGCGAACATATCTTTTAATCTCGGTTTAAGTAAGGTTAGAAGTGTTTTCTCTTCATTCATTCCATCTCAATTTTTAAATAATCGAAATTTCGACTCATACCAGACTATTTATCCTACGAATAAAGACGGGAGCGTCGCAAATATTTCTAAGGTAGTATGGACTAAGGGCGGAGCATTATATCCTAAACATTTCGAGATGAATAATAACACGAGAAACAATAAAGACCAAATGGCGGTTGATCCAGTAGTTATCGCTGATTATGTTTCGGCAGTATCTCCATTTAATAAAAACATGAGTATGGCGGTCGGTCCCGTAAATACTAATAGAGATATTACAAGCGACGCAACTGAGACAGATACTATGATATCTACTCGTGTCCCCGATGGAGGACAAGTATGGGGATTAGGTATTTCGTATGATAAACTCGGAGGCATGGGGAGTGATTTTTCTACTCAGAACTGGGGATTAACTATCGATAGTAATTTAACTACTGACCATCCGCACTCTGTTTTTATCTTCGTGAATAGTGAGATGAATGTAGCATTTTCCCCTAACGGCATCCAAGTAATCCAATAATTTCCTCTTTTTTAATATTTTTCATTTTATTTTTTTATGTGATATATCATTATAAAATATGTCCCAAGAAGCACCAGATACATCATCGCAACCAAGTATTATTCAGTTAGAAAGTCTCCCAGTAGATACATCACAAGAAATCGAGAGCGATGTCCTTCGTCCAGTCGTTTTCTCATCTAATAATTTATTCGCTCGTTTCGAATTAGAACCGAAGGGATTTCTCTCCGCTGGATCAACTATCGCTTTATCTCTCACCCCTCCCGCTGGTATTACAAGAGGATTTTTTCCTCCTAATATCGGTGTCTCTTCTTTAATCCAGAGGGCAGTATTAAAAACTTCATCGGGTCGTGTCCTTTCAGACATGGAGGAGTTTTCTCATTTCCAATCTCTAAAATCTCTATCTCTTCCAAGTGATACACAGACCCAGAGACATCAGTATAGCGATGGTAGATGTATGGATTTCGGTATGACTTATGATATTACTGACGGCGACCAATCGCAGAAGAGTGATTCTAAATATTATGGTCTCCAAAATGGTAAAGAATACACTAAAACCCCCGGAGGTGGATGGACGAGCACGGGAGCATCAGCAGAAGGACTAACTCATCACAATTTCCAAGTCATCGCTGGCGACGCAGATAGAAAAGATTTATCACCATCTTACTCTATCCCTCTCTATGAGTTATTTCCTTTCTTAAAATCGGGCAATCATCTCCACCTCTTCGCCATGGGTACTGACCGGGGCCAGATAGCATTA
>Ga0181418_1000316_pt1 | contig 16064 bp, 16 predicted proteins | sample 41SPOviralmetaG_FD_130143 | JGI IMG/M metagenome (GOLD analysis project Ga0181418, IMG submission 130143) | Marine viral communities from the oligotrophic San Pedro Time Series (SPOT) site, San Pedro Channel, CA, USA - 41 SPOT_SRF_2013-03-13 | ecosystem: Environmental > Aquatic > Marine > Strait...
CTCGTTAAGTTTGACGCTGAAACAAATCCAAGAAAGTTCTGCAGAAACAAAACTATTTATCAATATCAATTCAACGAACTCCTCAAATGTAAAAGGGACAGCAAGAACTACAAGACAATCCAAGAATGGTTTGAAGATCCTGAACTAAAAGAAAAACTATGGAAAGACAGTATTCACAGGAACAGGCGTGATAAAGCACCGTATCCTTCTCCTACTGATGTTTATGAATGTCATAGAGTTAATACTGGTGCGATTGTCCCATTCAAGGCATCAACGGCGAAATATCTGTACAAAAAGTTCAATGCGACCTCTGTCCTTGACCCTACGATGGGATGGGGAGGCAGGATGCTTGGTGCGACTTCATATGGAATTGCTTATACAGGATTTGATACGAATATTGACCTTCGTTTTGGATATGAAAATATGATTGGGGATTTGATGCTCCCAAAAGTCAAACTATTCTGGGAGACCTCTTTGAATGAAGACATCATCAAGACCCTTGATTATGATATGGTTCTTACTTCTCCGCCATATATGAATCTTGAACTATATCAACATATGACTCCATGGGAAACAGAAGATCAATTTTACAAAGACTTTCTAATCCCTCTTATGAAACTATGTAATAAGTATCTTCACGAAGACGGTGTCAATTGTTGGAACATGTCTCCCAAGATGTATAAGAAACTTACAGAAAAATATGGTTTTCCTTTCTGTCATAGTCAAGAAGACCTCCGCCAACAACTGGGAAAACAATACAAGACAAAATCACAAGATTATACTTACGTCTGGATTAAAATGATTGGTCTTTCTTAAAGTTCTTGTTTAAAAAATTAATATCACGGTTTTAACTGTTTAAAAATTTGATAGTTTGCAGTAATTTTTTATGCAAAATAAACAAGAAACAAATATGGGATACTTCTTTCGTCCTCGCTTTCCTAACTCTGATTATCTTCACGACAACGAGGAGGTCTTCTTGGCGTTGGCGAAAATATGGGACGCTCCAAATAATAAATATTCTTTCGCCGGACCGGTGATGAAAGGAAAACAATTCGCTATGTGGCGATGGTGGGGTTATTTCATTCACAGCGATCTCTCGCCAGGTTCTGACGCTCATTACAAAGATTTCATCAATAAACTATTCATAGTTGTCAAAGATCCTACTTGTGATAGTGATTACGACGGACGCTGTATCTGGCGGAGAAGGTTCAATACAAAAATTAAGGATGGAGATCTTGTAGGCGAATGTTTCAACAAGAAATACTCTGACGGTTTCACTCTTGCAGAATGTGGTGAAGCGTTTGAAGAATTGAAACAACTTATTATCGATGATAAATTGCAAGATTGGGATGAAGATAAAGAATTCATAGCGAATCTAAAACAATCGCTGAAATATATTATGTTTTCTAAATGGGAGGACTATGAAGCGTATTAAATTTAAAAATTTGATAAATATATATATTATTATAACATTTTTTATGATGATTTGTGAAGGAGTAGATGGTTCTGTGAATGGATACTACAAAAAGAAATTAATTGTTTCAAGACCTCTTGGGGGCAAGAAAACTCTTGAAAACTATAAAAAAGAAGCGTTAAGGGTTCTTATAGAAGCCATGAGGGACGGAAACAATATTCAAAAAATAAAAAAATTATCGGCACAGACATTACATAATTTTAGATATAATGAATTAATTAAACAACCGAACGGTGAAGAAAAAGATTTCGTTCTTTTCACATTATTAATCCTGATTAAACTTAATGTCATAGAAGAAGACGGAGACAGAGAAGGTCTTTTAGTGATGGGTAAAAAAAAAACTAAACGAGCGAGTGAAAACCAGATGGGTCAATATTAACCTCTGGGATCCCCTCTGGGATAGCATCTCCCTCCTCCTCTGATAAATCTACATCTGATAAATTTTCTTGAATATATATTATAAATCCATGAAGTAGAGCAGACCATTCGCTTTTATCCTTTTCATCAAGATATTCTATAATTTTATAAAGTTCATCAACTTCTTCCATTTTTTATTTACAATATATTTTTATAATAGATACTTTTTTTAAAATATGAAATTAAGTATTTAATAACTCTTAATTATTTATTTTGATTTTGAAAGAAAAAACTATTCAAATAAATCTTTTGCCTGATACTTTACATTTTGAAATTCTAATTCTGGATCTTCAACTTCTTCTGCTATTAATTGGTCTGACTTCTTTTTGCTCTGCATTAATTCTCCAACAATATCAAGATTTGCTGATACTTGTTGCTCTATTTTAAATATCACTGCTGAATTTAAATCACATCTTGCGGCAGACCCATCTGGTTCATGGATACTACATCTAATTCTTGTGATTGTTTTTTCAATAGTATTTGTAAAGACTTCTTGACTTTGAAATCCATTCAAGAAGTCTCCGTACGGATTTGCCTTATTTGTAATCGCAACAATCGGCATAGTGATTCCGCTTGTAAGACCTCCTATAACTTTATTTGGTTCAGATATAATATCAGACCTGATTGTATAATAAGGTCTTAATGTTTTTGTAGGCAATCTTTCAGCAGTTATATTAACAGACTCTACTGGACTGACTGTAATGGCTGGAGTAATATATCTCCCTCCTGTTGTAAATCCTGTTCCTCCTGGTTGTAAGGCGATAGGCAGGACAGGAGTGATTTGTTTCGCTGCAACTGTATTCTGCTGATAAGCACCGATGTCTCCCTCTGAAACAATAGCATTCGTTGTGATAATATTTACATTATTTAAATCCGCATTTGCTCCTGTTGCTTTTAATCTAACTTGTCTTGATGATTGTGAATTAGGATTGTGAAACTGATTGTATCTAAATCCCATAATCCCAACAAGACTTTCATCCCATAAATTTTCTGGGACAACCCAATCTTCTATGAAAAGACCGCTCTGGGCGTCCATTACAGACCAAGGATCTATTCCTACATTATGTGAAATATAAGCATTGTCTGAACCGCCAGTTGCGGAGGCAGTAAATTCATCCGTATATGGGGTCATTTCAGGACAATAGTTCCATCGTAGCATTCTTTTATTGATTTTATAACAAGGATCGTCAGCAGAAGGATTATTAGGAGCGTTCGCCTGTGCAGATGCTCTTATATATGAAGCGTCAAATGTATTCCCAACTTTCTCTGAAGTATGAAAATCGCTCAATTGAAATCTTCCCTGTTCTTCATTATATTTAATCTGTGGTTCTTCTGCTCCAAGATACATCCCAAATTGATATTTTTCTAATTCATATTTTTTCCCTGTTGTTGCTTGACTGAAATAATAATCACTCGTCCATAGTGTAGAACCTAATACAGTGCCGAAACTATTTCCTTGCTCTGTAGAGTTCCCATTAAATAATATCATTGCAGCCGTGCCGTATGAAGTGAAATGAAAATCATATCCATATATTCTGTTTCCTACTCCCAAGACCTCGGTTGGGTCTCCTGGACTTGCTGATGCGTTTGTATGAAAGAAATGGTCTGGGATCTTATTGCCTGTTCTTGTGAATTGAAAACCGATTACATATTCAGGTTCATCTACAGCGTTTATAGTTCTAATTTTTCTTGCGAATCCATACGCCAAATCATTATAATCTGCTTCTAAATCTGTCTTGAAATATGCCTTGCCCCTGTCTGTATAACCGACATCATTTTCAGTTTGTTCTACTCTGTCTGGATTGAAATCAATAAACATAGGATAAGAATTCTGTGAAGCAGAAACAGCACTATTATATAAATCATATCCAAAAGAAGGAGCAGAGGCATTTCTTATATTTGCTCCAAAATTCCATTTTTTAAGACCGAAACCTGGGATAGTTTGTTGTCCGTTAAAATTATCAAATAAATTCACATGAACGTATCTGGTTTCATCAACATTACATTCATATCCTGATTGTGTATAGTCAAATAATTCTGGATAAGTTCGCTGAGCGTCAAAGAACGCCTTGAACCTTAATATGTTTTCTTTATTCCATTCGGTGGATGTCACGAAAACTGCTTCACCTTTTGACATTGGAGTAAATTCAGAGCAGACTAAACCATTCTTGCCTCCAGTATATCCGTCAAAATAATCATTGGGGTCAGCAGGATTTAAATTAGGACCATTCACAAGGATCCCTGATGTATATAATTCAGGTCGTTTTATTCCTATATTTTGATAGGATGATAAATATTTGTATGCTTGAGGGACATTCCAAGTTGCAGCAGTTTTACGAAATTCATCATAGAAAGTTTTAGAATAAGAAGTCTGGGTCGCACAATTATAGACCTTATATGCGTCTGTTTCTGTTTTGAATGTAAAAGGTTCTCTCCTGACATATGCCCCTGTCGCTGGTTGTGTTGGATATTCATATTTTTCGAAATCTTGTCTTTCATTTAATTCTTGGGTTAATTGATCTGATAAATCACTCGGTGAATTATATCCTGGATTTGCTTTCATAGTTAATAAATCTTTCACCTGAACATAATCTCCAATCAGTGCCGGATCCCTGAATGATTCACATTCTGCAGCATTAAAAGAACCTGCCGTTGTTGGAGGCAGAAATACATCACTACTCGCTAACGGAAACTGAAATGTAAATTGATTATGTGTGGAGGTCGTTAGACCTGCAGCAGGAGTAGATATTTTTATTTCTGTCGTAGATATTACTTCTAAAACAACAGGAGTTCCAGCGAAAGCATTTAGAGGGACTTGTGTTATGAGCACCATTTCAGGGATAATATCTTTTGTTGTTGAACCATGAGCGAGAGTAATTATTTGAGAACCAACTTTTGCTTGTCCTGTCACCTTCGGTGCTACGGAGTGAGGAGTATCAAAGAATGTTTGTTTTCTTCTAAAAATTGTGTAGCGAGAACCATCATTGCGACCATCTATCCTATGTCTGCCGTGAGCGACTCCAACTCTATAGGGCCAGTATTTCACATTAATATCTGCTTTACATCTATTTAATGGATAAGGAGCATTTTGGGTTTGTCCTATATCCCCTGATATTGCAGCGTTGTCCCTTGAAGCATATGTTTTCCAATTGAGCGTCACGCCATCCCCAATCCATCTACGAGGCAGGTGAGCATAATATTCACCGTTCGCACATTTATAGGGTGAAACAACTAAATTTAATGTATCATCCCTGACTTCAATTGTTTTTTTTGTATTCGCAACAGTATAGAGAACATATTTACAAGGGAGTTCATCCGCAAATAAACTTTCAACAGTATCAGTTGTTTCTATTTCAACAGAAGCATTAAGATCTTGTCCCTTAATTTGAATTTGTCCTGCTTCTGCCCCTATTTCACTTACATATGAACTATGAACTGATATTTTATCTCCTGGTTTTAAATTAATGCCGTCTCCTGTCCTATTAGTCCATTGAGAAGGATTTTCTTTATTGTTCGCAAGACCTTCGTCGCTTTGGGAGCGAGGACATTCAATTAAAGTTGTGCGAGTTATTCCGCTCATTTTTAATATGAACGATTATAAAAAAATGAAGTTAATGAATTTAAATTTAAGCAAACGCCATAGAAAACATGCCGTCCTTCAGCGAAGCAACCTTCATCACCTGAAGCCAACAGCGGAGAGTAGAAGCACCTCCCATAGTCTTTCTGGTGTCGTAGAGTTCAATGCCCCTTGAATTTACTCGCTCACCCTTGTTGAGGCGATATGCTGTGTAAAAGAACTTCTGGCGTAAAGTAAGATCGGCGGTGTAATCTTCAAATTCAACTGCTCCAGCATTATCATTTGCTAACTGACCTTCACCCCTGTATAAATCACGAGAGATGTATGGGACTCTGCCCTCCGACTGAAAGACATTGTGATAGTGCCGAGCATCATTCACTACATCAATAGGATACAAGAAATTATCATTGTATTTAAGATTGGTCGTCACCGTGCCTGTGCTCTGTGCCGTAATAGCAGGACCTTCCGCAACATAATCATTTAACAGAGCATCCGAACTTTCTGATGTCTGCTGTGCTCCGCAGAAAACCTTATTCACTACTCGTCCAGCACCGCCGACATTCTGGATTAGACCGGATGAATATTCTGTAGCAGAAACAGTCCGCTTTACGAACTGATAATCAACATAACCGAACTGCATGTTAGAGTTCGCCTGGCGATACTGCTCCATCATCTCCTGGGGATAGAAAATGTAATCACTGATTAACTGACAATCAGTACGGACAAGAGAAGCATCCTTGGTTAAATCCGTAGCGTTCGTGCAGGAGACCCTCTTCGAAAGAACTCCTGTCTGATAGGGAGTGAAAGTTAAATGAATACTAACTTGTTCGCTCATCATAAACAGGGGCAACTGATTTGTTTTTAAGAATGGGAAGAGGTCTGCTAACATGATAGAGAAGGTTGGTTTATTACTTTCTTTTTGATAATCAAAAATAGTCCTGGATGGGTCAGGGATCGCATCCTTCGTGATCGGTTTAAATACATCGGGTGCAGCACCCTGGAGAACAGCATTTAGACCGTTGTCAATCTGGATACTCTTGGCTTCAGTAATGCTCTCCGTGATAGAGGCACTGTTAGAAGCAGAAGCAAAAGAAGCAGAACGTTCATCAAGAGTAGGGGCAATCGCCATCATACGCCCTGACATAACTCCTTCACGCTCCTTAATAGCATCCGGAGGCAGGAATGTAGTTTCATATGCAGCGAAGTGTGCATAATCTTCAATTTCACAAACAGTCTTTGTGCCGATGCGGAGAGAGGCACGTTGGATTAAAGAATGAACTCCAACTCCAGCAGGGAAGAATGCTCGTCCTTGATCGTCAGTGCCTGTATCACCGGCAGTAGCGAAGGTGATTCGTGAATTGCTGTGAAGAATGCCTTTATTATCTAAAACGAAACGTGCTTCACGCTCCGAGAAAATTACAGGGTCAAGAATATCTGTCTGAACATTAATAGCAGTATCAGTCGCAACTGAACCGATTTTAACAAGGTCTGGGATTTGAGATGCTTGAGGGGCAGAAGGTGTTTCCATTATTATATTTAATGAAAATAAAAAAATTTAGGGTTAATTTTAAAATATGGATTTACTTCATAACCTGAATGCTGTTCTCGCTGGATACGATGGTCTGGCGTGAATGAACAAACAAGAATACAGCATTAGGATTATCGCTCGTTAGTTCTACGTCTAACTGAACGCCGAAGGGGACTTGTGCGAAATCTATCCCCTGGTTTGAAATAGAGTCGTAAGCAACTCCAATGCCCCAGGATGAACCTCCCTTGATAATATCCTTCGCCTGTGCGTAATTAGTGCCGTATCCAATAGAGCGGAAAGTATCCGGACCAACCGAACTCCGGTTAATCTTGGCGAAGTTCATAACAGCGTTCATATAATTACGAACAATCTGGGCGTCTGCCGTTTCATTAGTGAAGCCAGGAGTTTCGTCCTTCTGGAGAGTATCAATATTATATTCTAATGGGACTCGCTGTCCTGCTCTGGTGAAAACTAACTGATTCACCTGTGCCCTTGAAGCATCAGAGTTAGAGAAACCAAGAGTTGCTAAACCGTCCCTTGTGAAATTGTTAATGTGCGAAGAAGGCACAACATTCATAAATGCTCCAAGAACAGAGCGAAGTCCAAGATTAAAATTCAGGACAGCATTGCGAGAATTAATAGTATTGTAATAAGAACTGATAGAATTGTAAGTGAAAGTATTTGTCATCTGCGGTGTGAAATCTTCACCTGGACGCTGGACTTCACAAATCAGGCGAACATTTGAAAGTTCATAATAAGCATCAAGGAGAGCAGTATCAGTATTGCCTCCAGAAAATAAAACATTCTGGTCTGGCGAAAGTTGGATTTCAATTAGAAGTCCTCCAACTCCCCATGTATTAGAAAGGGGGATTGGTTCTTGTCCTAAAAATAGACCGCTGACAAGAGGGATACAGAAAGAGTTGGGTGAATCACCGCCTGAAGCCGATGCTCCCTGCGTATTCGTAATCACTCCTAACTGCTGTGCCTTGTAGTTAGGGAAGCGGAGAGCAGTCTCGTATGCATGACAGGCGAAGTCTCCCTGCGACTGCGTCACCGACAGATAGGACGACATGAAACGATTGTGATGATTAATAGTTTCTATGGTCTGCGAAGAACGCTGGGAGAAAATAGAAAGAGTATCAATTACAGAATGAACGCCAAGACGCTCATTCATACGAATATCATCCGTTTCAAGGGGGATGATTGTATCATTCTTTTTTACAGTAATTTCACCGCAGAGGCGAACAGAACCTGGGACAATAAATCTGTCCTGTGCTCCAATAAGAAGTTGGACGGTCGGCTGACCGTTCTTGTATGAAAGTTTTCCATCACTTGTGATATTGCTTGGGACGATTTCTAAATGCTGATTAGACATATTTGTTATATTAAATATTTTATTTTGAAGTGAATTTTAAAAAAATAAAATATCTTATAAATGGTTAAAATGATAGTTAAAAAGAGTAATAAACCTGGAAAAAAATTAATGGCGGTTTTCACAAAAGATAATGGACGAACAAAAACAACGCACTTCGGTGCAGCAGGGATGGATGATTATACATTAAAAAAAGATAAAGAACAAAGAAAAAGATATAGAAGTCGACATAAAAAAGATCTATCTACTGGGGATTATACAAGAGCAGGATATTTAAGTTATTATATTTTATGGGGCGATTCTACAAGTCGTAAAGAAAATATATCAAGTTATAAGAGAAGGTTTAAGTTAGGGTGAATCTGGTTCTTCAATTGGTTCTTCATCATCACAATACTCCATGATTTCTTCTTGATAACATTCTGTAATCATTTCATACATATCTGTTTCACCTTCTTCAAGTTCATATGTTTCTCCAATATGAACCACCTTGACATAATTGGCTTCAGGACAACTGATAAATTGGGCGACAGCAGAGTATCCACATCCATTATGAATGAAACATCCGTCCCTTTTAATTACATAATCCTCCCAATGATCTCCGCCTCCAGCCATCACCGCACGATATTCACCATCCTTCACACTGAAACCATATGACCTCGCCCAGTCTGAATCTTCTTTTTCATATTTAGATAGTTCTTCTTCTTCATCGCTTTCTGAAAGATAATAATCATTTGTTTCCAGGGTTCGCCCATCCTTCAATACAACTTTTCTTCCAGCGTCAACATAATAGTCAATTTGTGATTCCTTGTATTGTTCTGGTTCTTCATCAACCCATTCTTTTTCTTCTTCGTCCCACATTTTATCTAAAAATTTCATCGCTTCTACTGCATCCAACTTCATTTCTTCTTCTTCTTTTAGTTCCTTGTTTTCTTGTTGTAGTTTCTCCTTAATTACTACTTCATTAACAATGATGACTTTTTGTTCTTCAATTTGTTCTTTGAGTTTCTTGTTTTCTTCACACCACTCCCCAAACTTCTTGTTCTTGTGAGCGATTTCTGTTGTTAGTTCTTTGTTCTGTTTCATAAACTTAAACATATTCTTCTTATTGACTTCATTTTCATCCTTCACGATTTGGAGTGCAGTATTGGATGTAAGGAGTTCTTCTTTGAGTTTCTTGTTCTCCGCCTGAACTTCGTTCAGATAGTTAATGACGTCCTCCATACCCAGAATCAGTTCAACTCCCATTCTTGTTATGTAATACAAATAACTTTATGCAACAATCAAATTTTTTTATGTTTTTTTTATTTCTTCCTTGTTATGTTATTACTACTTCACTTATTTAAACTATCAAATTTTTTACTGCAAACAATCAAATTTTTATGCTTTTTTATTTAGTCCTAACTATAACCAGATGCTAATTCTTTTCTTTTCTTTGCGAGTTCTTCTTTTTTCTTTTTCTGTTTGGCGATCGCTTCTTTCACATTAGGAGGTTTCTTTTTATTTGCTTCTTGTTTCGTAGCGTCAAATGCTAAACGACTGCCGACAGGTTTGCCCTTACGAGCATTTCCCTTTTTAGTTGTTTTCTTAACCATAGGAGGTTTATCGCCTCCAGCGATTAGTGCCTTCTTTTTAGTTTGTTTCTGGGGTTTCCTTTCACCTTCAGGAGCAACAGATTTAGTTTGTTTTTTTCTTTCAATATTATTCATAGTTCTTTTTACAATTCTTTTCTTTTCATGGTCGACTTTGTATCCTTGTTTTTCTATTTCAGTAATAAGTTTTGCTCTTGATAATGTATCAATCCCTTTAATCTGGGACGCTTTGTTGTGCTGACGTGCTAAATTACGTATTTCATTGAGAGACATTTCACCTGCTTTAACTCTGGGCATCTTTACTTTTATAAAGATTATAATAAAAAAAAAATAGAATGAAAAATATTAATTATATATGATGAAGAGGATTGTGCGACTGGTTCGCAAGAATGCCGAATTGCTGAAACGCTGCAGGAGCAGATTGAGGGGGAGGAGTTGCGTCAGGTTTATCCTTTTCATCTTCCTTTTTATCAGCGTTGTCTTGTTCCATTCCAGATACAGCACTATCTACTGCTGCAAAGATATTCACCGCTGCAGCGATAGGTGCTAATGCTCCGCCTGTGAAAGCAGTTGCTACATCCAGTGCTCCACCGAGAACAGTTGCAGCGTTGCCGACAACAACCCCAGCATTTAGACTTACATCATTCCCTGCTGCATCCTTTTTCTTTAGAAGACTTCCTGTATCCAGTAAATTATCTGCGTCCTGATAAAGAGCAATCCCAGCACCGAGTGCCCCTAATCCTTTTGCTCCAACCTTTGCGAAAGTTTCACCGCCTCCTTTTACTAATGCCGAAGCAACAACTCCCTCTACTCCTGTGAGGTCTTTTACGGCAGTTGCCCCTTGACCGAATAATTTAGTTCCTTCACCTACTTCTGCGAGTGCTTTTCCGGCGACTTGTCCTGCCTGTTTAACTGTTCCACCATATTTTAATACAGTCCCTGCTCCTTGGACTGCTCTTGCTCCTGCTTTTCCAACAGAATATACTTGATCTACTTTAGTGACGTCGCTTTCTGCATCCGATTTAATGTCAGCATCTTTTTTATCTTGTTCCCTTCCGTCTAATGTTTTGAATGCGAGAGTTTGCGTTTTCCATCCATTCAAACGCAACTCACTCATATCCCTTGACTGTTGTCCCAGTTGATTTTGAATGGCGTATCCTGACATATTTATATAGAATAAATATATTTTATTTTTATTCAGGACTATTTAAAATTTTCGAACCTTCCGCAATTAATTCTTCAAAGTTTCTAAATGCTCTTGGGGGATTACTTTGAAAATCCATATGTAGAAAATCATATCTGTTAGGAGTTGCCTGAGCGTATATTTTTAACCAATTATCACCTCCGCCAAAGACATCTCCGTACTCCTCCGCCATTTTGCCGAGTTCTTTCTGGTTAGGGAATGGAGAACCTACAATTACATTAGTTGCGTTCTGTCGTATGATTGGCGAACATGCCCTAAAATTCTGTGATGAAATAACTAATAGTTTTATATTGAAATGCCTGAATCTTGAAGCAAGATGATTAATCTTTGCCTCCCTTCTAATTGAACCTAAACAATCATCAAGAACAACAGCGATTTCAGGTTGCTCTTCTTTATCAAAAGATTTCTGGGTCTTGACAAGACCTTCTATAATAGAGTCGTCATAATGATCGTGAGTATCAAATGCTTTTCTTAAAAATCTGGATGTAATATCATTTGCGATTGTATTAGAAATAATAGTTGTATTATCAAATCTGTCTTGTGCGTCGTAGAACTGATCGTTTAATAACATATTAGAAATTAATGTTGATTTCCCTGTGCGGACTGGTGAAACTAAAAGAACTAATGCTCCTCCGCCGAATCCGTCCACTTGAGGCAGGTTAGGATGGAGAGGAGGTTTGTTTGATTTTATTGCTTCTGGGTCTTTGACTGGGATTACTTTGGGACCGCTGGATGCTTCCATATTTTATATTTCTATATACATAATATTTTATATTTAATAATCACAAAAAGCAATTCGCCCAGACATCATTCTTCAATGCTCTATTAACTTCCTTGAAGACTTCTGCGTCGTGCTTCTGTTTTGCTAATGCTTCTGCTTTCACCTTCTTCCGCTGTTTCCTTAATACTTCTACTCTATTCACAGATTGTTCTACTGCTCTTGATACAGCATCATCAAGGTCTGTCTGTGAATATCCCTTTTCAACGACAACTGGTTTTTCTACGATTTGAACTTTCGGCACAAGTCTTTCTTCTTCATCATCTATAGGAGTTTCTAATTTCTTACGAAGTTTCTTACGCTCACGCTCCCTCACGGCTTCAACAAGATCTTTGTCTGACTTTTCTTTTGCCTTTGCTTCTTCTTTTTCTTTCTTTTTTCGTAGGCGAGTTTCTTTTGCCTTTTCCCTGCCCTTTGCGAGTCTTTCTAATTGTTCAGGTGTGCAAGGACCTCTTTTTTTTCTTGTTCCAACCCCTGCCTTTGTTCTTCCTTTTGGTTTTTCAGGTGGAGGTTCTTTTTCTAAAATAGTTTTTACTTTCGGCGGTGAAAAGATTTCATCCTGGGGGATTTTAGGTTTCTTTTTTGGTTCAGGGATAATTTCTTCTTCTTCTTCTTCTACTTCATCATAATCTATTTCTTCTACAGGTTCATCAGGGTCATCATCTGGTTCTTCAGGGATAGACATAGGATCTTCTTCTTCTGCTGGAGGTTCTTCAGGCATTACCATTTCAGGGAAACAATCTGTCATTTTATATTATTATGAAATAAAAATATTATTATGACTAAATTTTAAAAATAATGACTAATGAATGACTAATCGCAATTATGTTTTCTTACGTGAAAGACAATCTGGGTGTCTCCAACTAAACTATTGAGTTCTCTCTCCTGTGAATCTACAATCTGGACTTGCAGTTGATTTAATATCATAGGAGCAGTATTGTTTAGTTTCACATATGTCTTTTCATTTGCTTCAAAATATAGAGGACCAAATTGGCGTCCGTCATTTGCGAACTGGGGCAACTGATAAAGGATTTTAGAAAGTCCTGACTGTGCTCCATTGAAACTCTTATGTGTTAGATTGGGGATTCTTACAAATGAACTTGTAGAAGTTTTCTTCAATTCACCAGTAGATTTGAAGGTGACGGCAAGAGTCCCATCACCGGTGACATATCCATCAGTATCATTAGAAATAATAAATGCTCTATCCTTGAAGCCAAGTCTCCCAGACATATTGGGATATTCTTGCGTCAGCATCAAAGTATCAAATCTATTTTCTTCACCGAATTTATTCATAGTAAATAGATGGGTGAAATCTACTCCTTTTGCAGAATTCAATAATGAATATAAATAATTGCCTTCTACATCTTCATTAAATAATTTCTGTTCTGAACCGTCTGTATGTATCGTCATTGGTTCTTGGTCGCCAGAGCAAATTGCCGAAGGGACATTTACTTTCACCCATGGTTTTTCTTTTGTTCCGCTTTGGTTGCCCCTCGGCAGATAGAAAAAACCTTCATTAGAGAAAGCATCATCCCCAGAAACATATCCTCCTGTTGCTGTAGTTGTGAAAGTAGGATATTTGTATTGATTAAGAACATTAGAACTCTCCATTTTAGTTATGGTCGCCGTGCCCTTGCCGATATTTAATTGAGGATATAGAGCATATGAAGTCGTGCCTGTTGGACTGAATGCTGATCCAGGAGCACCAGAATTATATGTTGAAGAAACAACAAGATCATATGCAGACTTGCCTTTCTGTTTGAAAGATAATCTAATTTCGTCTCCAAATCCTTCAAACCTTATTCCGTCCCAAGTAGCGTAGAATTGTGTCTTCGTTAGTTTTGTTGTCCCTGGACTGGATGGATAAGCATTGTCCCAGTAATTTAATTCTTGTAAATGTGAAATCTGGACGTCTTCGTCAAATGCTCGTTGAGCGATTGTGATTTCATCAGCATCATCAAGAATAAAAACATAATCATACATTTCATAAGGACCATTAATATCACCCTGTCCGTCGTAAGTTCTAATCTGTGTATCCGTATATTGATGGGGACCAGTATATCTATCTAATTCAAGAATTCCCTGATAGCGTTCATCTATTGTCTGTGCTTCAGAAGCATTTCTAAAACTTTCAATCTGTATCTGCGGTCTTGAAAGACCAACGCAGAAAGGTTTGTCTTTACAGGAGTCCAGAGTAATATCAAAAAATCCTTCATTTAAACCAAACGGAAATCCTGTGAGGAGACCAATTGACCGACCATCGTTAAGATTATCATTATCGAGATCAGATACAAATGTCCCTGCTCCGCCAGTCCAAGTGAATTCGTCTGACTTTTCTATTGCTGGAACTGCTTTGAAATATGAGGCAGGACCTGCGATATTATATGTTGGGACAGCAATCATGGATGCGTGTAAGTCCTTGCCTGACGCAGAACCCTTATCTGTACAGATAATTTCTAATCCTTGTTCTTCTCCATCAGCGTCTGTTTGAATGCCGACATTATAACCTCCAAAAGTTCTGGGGTCGTCATACTGAATATTAAGGGCATCCTTTACTGCTTTTTCATAACCAGAAATAGAGTATGTGCCTCTTGGGATTTTTATCGTTCTTGAAATAGCAGTTAGTTTATTGAATGTTGTATCCAGAGGGTCTCCGCCGAAGTAATGACAGAAGAAATCATCTTCTTCAATCGTGATGTTGCCTGTCCTTTGAATTTTAACGCTCTGGACTGCGATTTCACTATCCGGTTCTATTTCAATTGGAGACCGATAGAAGTTCTTGAAGTTAGATGGCTTCTCCGAGTCTTGTGGGAGGGTGTTTTCATCAATTCTACTTGTAGCAACAATAAGCGACATATTTTATAATTTCAGTATATATTTTATTTTATATGATAAAATTAAAAAATGTATGGACGCAAGAAAAAACCTAATCAAGTGAAAGTAATGAAAAAGTGCACTGATGGTGAATGTCAGCATGAAGTCCCAAAAGCAGTTGAAGAAAGTAAAAAAGTAAAACCAAAAGAAGTCTTTGGTTCTGGATACAAATCTAAACCGAAACTGAAATCTAAAAAGTAAGTATTTAATAACTCTACGTTATTTATTGTTATTTATAACAAAATAACTCTTACAGAAATATTAATTGCATTATAGTTTTTATCTTCAAAATCAAAACAAATAACTTAAATTGATTAAAATCTATTTAAAAAATAAACGCTATATATATATAGATGAATAGTGATATGGTTCTTCACGATATTATGGAACAATTCGATATTGAAGAAAACTTTGAATATTGTTTCAGTATGTATTGTAATTATCTTGAAAGAGAAGGGAAATGGAAATTTTGTGAAAACAATAGCACCAAGAATAATTATAAATACAGAATGCGAAAACAATACAAAGGGGACATTGATAGAAACAGAGAATATATTAAATTTGAAAACTGGATTGAAAAACGAAAGATTGCCGAACAAAAAGAAGTAGAAAGAACTGCGAAAAGGTTAGGGGCAAATTGGGAAAAGAAATGTAAAGAACTTGAAAAAGAAAATGAAGAAATAAAGAAACAATTAGAATCTTTAAAACAACAATTAAAAGATAAAGATAATAAATATGAAAATCTTTTGAATAAATATCTTATGGAATGTGATAGTGATAGTGATTCAGATTAAGTTTTCATAGGCTTCACGAACCTTTCTAAATTCATTAGGATCACCCCCCTTGTCCGGATGTGTTTCTAATGCCTTCTCCCTAAATGCTTGTTTAATATCTTCATCACTCGCTGACCGCTTCAAACCTAATACAGAATAATTTTCATCTTCTTCTTCTTGATATTCTCTTTTACTTTTGAAATCATCTTCAAAAGGATTGCCGAAGAAATTACTATCATCAAAGAAATTTTCATTTCTTTCAAAATTAGAATAATTATATTTACAAGATGTCTGATAATATTCAGGCAATTCTGCACGAATCATGTGATTATTGTTATCCGTACAGACATGGGAGAACATCAATGGATATGCATGATATGACATTCAATTATTTAATGTATAAAAAAATCAATTTCATTCATTATCAAATTTTTTATATTTTAAAATAAATGGTCTCAAATAAAAATAAATTTAATAA
>Ga0181418_1000317_pt1 | contig 16054 bp, 20 predicted proteins | sample 41SPOviralmetaG_FD_130143 | JGI IMG/M metagenome (GOLD analysis project Ga0181418, IMG submission 130143) | Marine viral communities from the oligotrophic San Pedro Time Series (SPOT) site, San Pedro Channel, CA, USA - 41 SPOT_SRF_2013-03-13 | ecosystem: Environmental > Aquatic > Marine > Strait...
CGTATGCTCTTTAACTCTGGGCACTGTAGGTAACCTCTTTTAAATTTGACTCTGTAAATAACTAATTGCCCCTATTAGTGATATCATTATTTTCTACCCTTTTTTTTCAGTAATTTTATATTTTACTACTGTTTCTTGCATTTTCAATCATTTTTGCCTACATCATTGTAGATAATTTTTGTTTACTAATTTATTTTATGTAGTAGTTATGTAGTTGGTGAAACTTTTACTCGATTTTTAATCTTATTTTTGTAGCATTTGTTACCATTTATGCTGTCATAATAATTTTCTAGTTGTTTTTGTTTGGTGAAAACATATTTTCACACTACATAAAAAAATATTATCACATTTTTAGACTACCCTTCATCAAGTGATAGTTTTTTGCTTTTATTGTCACATTTTATACTACATAGTATTATAACTACATACTAACCATCTAGTGACGAAGAAATTACTACAATGTTGGTAACCTCTTTAACAATTGGCTCTGTAGTCATCAAATAGTCACTAAGAGTCAGATAATTATTCTCTTCCCTTTTTTCTGATGCCAAAATCTTCTCCTCCTCAATTTCAGGATTGAAGTGTGTAAAAGGCCCTCTACATTCCATCCATTCTTTTGTATTGTATAGACCTCCAGTTACTTGCTCCACAGCCTTCACACAAATCTCAGACTTCAAAAGAGTCCCATTTGGATCTATCACATACGTCCCCAATAGATGCTGATGCCAGGTCCCAATGCGGTCATCAGGGATATTCCTCCAAACAACTTTGTGAATCTTTCCGGCAGTTGCCATAGTTCTTTTTTCTTTGTTATTGAAATACTATATATTGCAAGAGTATTTCAATTTTTTTCGTATTCTTTTCTAATATTCCTCCTATGATTCTTTTCCTACTTCAACTTCTGTTTTCACTGATTTAAGTATTTTATTTGTATTTCTATCAGATACATCTTTCATAACTACAGATACTGTCTCCGCATAATTTTTTCCTTGCTTTTCATCTGTTAAAAAATCTGGATTATTATCTACAAATACTTGCGGAGCTTTTTGTGATACTCCCACTTTTACATTCTTAACTAATATCTCTCCACTTTCTTTGCCTTCATTATCCCACCCTTCATTTTTATCTTTTATATACCATTTTTTTTGATGATGATGAAATGGCCTTTCTACTTCTGTATAATCTTTCAGATTTTTCACTATTATATTTGTTATTGCCTTTGGTTCATTTTCTTTCATGAGAGATAAATCACCCATTGTTAATTTTAATTTTTTTGCAAAATCTTGAATTGAAGCTGCCTTTGCACATTTCTCATTTAAAAATAATTGAATGTTGAAATTATTCTGAATCTGATTATTATTATTCCCACGTATTGACTGTCCTGTTAATCCTGAAGCTGCTTTTACTGATTCTGTTATTATATTTTGCAATTCGCTTGTTGTTAGTGTAATTGTTTTTTCTTTACTTTCTTCAGGTATTGCTATATTATTTTCTTTTAATTCATCTTTAGTTTCATATATGTAGGCACACTTTGCTTTATGTCTATAAAAACTCTGCTTGTGCTTGTAGGACTTTCCACATCCACAAATCCATGCATTCTCTGCCTTTTTCTGCCCAGAATTGCCTAAATAGTCAGCATTAGGTAGCATTTTGGTAGCATTGTGCTTCTTCGTCTTAAGATGTCTATTCCATTTACTTAAATAAGACGTAGTATAGTCACAACATTTACAATAATATTTCTCTGCCTTTTTCTGCCCAGAATTGCCTAAATAGTCAGCATTAGGTAGCATTAGTTATCATTGAGATTTTATTTTTATATTTACTTCGCATCAAATACTTAGTGCTCTTTTTTCAGTCCTACATAAAGTCCCTACATAAAAATACTCTTCTTATAATTATATTCCTCCACTTGTAGGTATTTTTCTTTTTTTTACTGTTTTCAAACCTAATTTTCTAGAAGAGTGTTTTTATTGATATATTTTTGTATATACAGATATACTTTCAACTATTGTTTTTAATGAAAAAATATACTTACCTAGATATTTATTGAAACTAGTTCTAAGGTTAATCTTTTTACATGTAAATGCCTTTGAAAAACAATATCAAGAGAGATTATGTACCAAAAATACAATTTTTTCATAAAAATCCTTAAAAAAATTGAAAGATTCTGTTTATTTTTATGAAAAGACATCACCCAAACAACAAATACTATCAAAACTAAAAACAAACACAATGAGTTCACTTACACAACTTGCTAATCAACTCGAAGACCTCAAAAGACAACAGCTTATGGTCGAAGAAGCTCTCAAAAAAGAAGAAGAGAAAATCAAAAGAGAGTCTAATCCTGATATTGACAGGTATGAAACTCTTGTGAACGAGATTGAATCTACACTTCGGAGCGGAATTGTATCAAAACATGATCCTCAGGGAGAGACTAGACGTCTAATTCAGCTTACTATTCAGCCTTTCCTTCACAATATATTAAAAGTTGTGAAAACCCAAGACCTTAAAATACATGAATTGAACATTGAACTAAGAAAAGTCAAGGCTAAAAAAGATTAAAAAGATAAAAACCACACACAAATATATATTTTTTATGTATATTTCCTTTTTGAAACTGTTAAAATACAGTTTATGTATAAAAAAAATTAGAAAACCTTAAAAAATTGATATACTTTTCATTTTTATAAATCAATATAGTAAAAAACGTTAAAATGCCATTGTTAGTCATCATTATAGGTGTCATCGCTATAGGATTATATGTTACTCTTGTTATGGAGGATAGTCCACGTAGATACTTTTGTGGATTCTTCAATGATGACCACACATAATTATCAAAAGAATTAAATAAAAAGAGAGAAAATATACAGAAAATAACATTTTTGTCCATTCGTGGCCTTTTTACAGTTCACTTTTCGTTGTTTTTTATCGTTTTCTTCATTTATTGATTCATTAGATTATAATTAAATAATTTTAATATAATGATGAAGATGTATTTATAGGATTAACTTTAAAAAAGTATAATATTATACCTTTTCAACATAAGTTTTTTATTAAAGGTGATAAACCGTCGATAAATTAATAGGTAATATTTATTAATATATATATATATATTAAATGCAATTAATTAGAAACTTTAAAAGTGGAATTAATCACGAATCTAGGGTTTTGATATGTGTAATGAGAGATGAGAATATTTTATTAGAATATTTTATTAATTATTATAAAAATTGCGGGGTAACACATTTTATTATTGTAGATAATGGTTCTGAAGATGGTAGTTTTGAGTATTTATTATCTCTTGACGCTAATTTAATGTTATTTAGAACCACCGATTCTTATAAAGATTCTAATTTTGGTGTTGATTGGATTAATAGTATACTTTACCGTTACTGTCAGAATGTTTGGTGCTTAGTTGTTGATATAGATGAATTAGTTTTTACTAATAATTTAAATGATTTAATTAAAAATATGGAAAAAGAAAAAAGTACACTCTGTCGTTTCTTATTACTAGACATGTATAGTAAAGAACTTAATGAATACCGAAGAGGTAATCCTTACTTAAGTCATAGTAATTATTTTGATAAATATTCTAAACAATATTATTCTGGTGTTAGATTATCAAGTGGGGCTTATTCTCTACATGGTGGCGTTAGAAAACGAATGCTTCCTATTAAACCATGTATTATAAAACGTAGTCTATTTTTCAATAATTTTAAAGATGTTAAATTAAGTTGTGGATTTCATTGGTTATATTCAAATGAAAATAAACATGTTACTCCTCAACAACTAGAACAAAATAATGTAAAAATCTATTCTAGGTTAGAGTACTTATTACATTTTAAGTTTATAAAACCAAACTTTCAAGCCTTTATCCAAAGAAGAATTGAAAATAATCAAGACTGGAATGATTCTATAGAATACAGAAATTATAGTAAGCTTAATTTAAATAAGTTCTATAATGAAGAATATTCTGTAAAAATACAAAGCAAACGTCAATTAGATTATATTTTTAAAGAAATAATACTTTTAACTAAAGATGAACTTTCACTTGATAATCAATCGAGTAGCGCTAGATGGGGAGGAAGAAGACGAAGAAGAAGAGGAGGTTGGCTTATGTAATATTTTTAAAAATTAAATAGCTTATAGACATTATTATAATTTAATATACATAAATAATGTCTAGAATAGAGTCTCAACATGAGGTTTCCAATTCAGAATACATAAAAAAAGAGGTATTCGATAATGTAGTACACCAACTTTTAGTTAAAATAGCCAGTCTAGAGAACAAAGTAGACCGTTTGGAACGAGATAATGGTGCTGTTGATAGCCTGTATCGCAAAATGGACCAACTTTTGACGCAATTGAGAAGTAGTTATCACTTTGGAAATGAGCATGATTATGAGAGTGAATAATGTAGAAAATGTATATAAAATTATTTTTTTATCTATATAAAATGGTAGATTTGAAAGTAAGAATATTTAAATATCTCCCACTTATGCTTCTTGGACTATATGCAACAAAAAAAATTGGTATAATTCCTCTTGTTATTGCTTATTTGGAAATGAAAGTATTTCAACGTGAAAACATGCCTGTTTTATTAGATAAAGGATGTCAAACTAGCCATAACGAGACCTCATCTCAGAATAGCTAAGCTGTCTTCCGGTATCTTGGTCAGTAAACATATGTTTTATCGCCGCATCCATACCTTCATTCGCCATGACATCAGTAGCTAGTTTGTTTGTTTCATCCATCCCTTGATAAAGAGAAGAGTTTTGTACGTCTGTTCCAAATGTTTTCTCCTCTTCTATAACAGGTTTTTGATATGTTCCTCCATTTTCATCACTTACTTTAATCCAGTTTTCTTCTATGTACTGGCGAACATATTGTGGATAGTCGTATCTTTCTGCTGTCCAATTCATATCCATCTTTTTCATGTTTGGCCACTTAGTATATAGCCATTCTGCACCATTTTCTTCGGGGTTTTGTATGTTCGACATTGTGTGTTTCTTGTATAGCTGTTTCTAGAATGCTTATAGTTATCAGTTATAAACTGAAATCAATTTTTTAAATAAATGGTTTTGGTTTAAAGGCACACCATCAAAATAAAATAACTGACATGAAATCACAACAGGAACTAGAAAGTGAATATGAAACACTTACTAGTCAAATAGGGTTACTTGAAAAACGACTTGTACCTACAAAAGAACAATTATCTGCCTATAAACTCAAAGATTACTGTAATATTTCAGATAAGTATCTAAAAAATATAACTAGTTTTACTGCTAAAGCTAACTATAATGAAATATCAAGCAGTGAATATCATCTTTCTGGGAGTGGATTTATAACAATAGCGTATGAATATGAAAGACCACGTGAAGGTGGTGAAGTAAAAGTAGAATATACTGTAACTGTATCTTATGAACAAGGTTATGAAAATAGATATGAACCATATATTAATGCTGATAAATCTCTGAAGGTAGTAGGTTTTACTGAATATAATGAAGAAGAATGTTTAGTTGAATGTAATGAGAATGATGGAAAGAATATCAATTGGGCAAGTCTTTTGAATAAGATTATTAGTGAAATACAAGATTGTGAAGAATCAGCAGCAAAAGAATGGATAGATTGTATTCAATCATTGCAATAACACAAACAGAAAAGGTCTAAAGCATATTTAATGTATTAATATAATATGCGTTATAATAAAGAGAAAACTATTTACTACTTTGATGAAGACCCTGGCTATGAAATATTACAAACTATAACTAGAGGTTACTTTACCACTTTAAAAACCTCAGATGGCAGAATTATATTTATGAATGAGAACGGAGAAAATAACCAAAATATTAATAAAGAAGCTACTACCATGTTTGGTATAGTTATATATGGTCCAATCGCTATTGTTGGTATTCACAATGAATAGAACATTTTTTTCGGTTCACTTTTCGTTGTTATAATTCTTGCGTGTTTAATTTAAATACTTAATTTTCTATTATATTTATATATGCTAGCTTCATCTGACAATAAAGTAATTTTTGTTGGACATTCTGGTGTTGGAAAAACTTCAATAATACAAAGAAAGCGAAGTAATTGTTTTAATATTTATCAAGAGGCGACTATCGGGGCAGCATATAGTACTATGAACATACAAATTGATAATGAAACAAATGTTAAGTTTGGTGTCTGGGATACAGCTGGTCAAGAAAGATATGATTCATTAACACCTCTTTATTTTAGAGGTTGTAGGGTAGCAGTGGTTGTATTTGACCTTTCATCAAAAGACAGCTTTGAAAAAGCTTCTTACTGGATGGATAGTATTGAAAAAAAATATAAAGATTATCTTGAAGGATATGTTTTAGTTGGTTCAAAATGTGATAAAAAGGCAGAAAGAGTTATAACCATACACGAGGCACATAGTCTTGCAGAAAAATATAAAACTCATTACTGTGAAGTCTCTTCACTAACAGGTGAATGCATTGAAGAATTATTTACACAAATAGCATTGATAATTTTCAATGCTCCACCCATATACGAAGATATTGATATTAAATTAGATGATAAAAAAAACTTTGGTTCACCCAAACCAGGAAGAGAAAACTGTTACGAATATTATAACCCTTGTAATTGTTAATTAAAATCTGCATATTTTAATTAACTTTGTATGCTTGGCAAATATAAGTTCTCACTATGACTTCTTATTCTTGCACCAGTTCTTTGATTTATAGGTGAACCATTTATCAATTTAGGATGAACTGCTAGTCTTCTACGGCATATTGGACATCTCACACTTCTTCTGCGCCATGTATTAATACACGCCCTATGAAAGTAATGACCGCATTTTGCAGTTTTAGTGCTACATTTATCTAAACAAATCGCACATGTCTCTTCTCTATGAACTATTCGTGTAGGAGGCGTTCTTGTTAACGGATTCATCCTTTTTTTTCTTCTCTTAATATTAGTATTAAAAGGCGAGTTTGTCGGAGAAGGATGATGTGATACTTCCGCTAATATAGGGGTTCTAATGTTTAATCTTCTGTGCATAAATGATTGAGCCTTAGCCATTAATTTTATTAAAGTAAAACTTTTAAAGTAAAATACTCCCATGTAAGGTGTTTCTGCTACACGTCCTTTTATAATTTCGCCATTACCCAGACTATCAACTATAAATGTGTAAACTCCAGACTGCAACACTTTACTTTTTGTATCTACAACCGGTTTGTGAGATGAAATTATTATTTTTGTACCCACAATCATTTGTATTATAATGATAAAAATAGTTTTGTTTAACTAGGTTTCATCGTTACAAGGTCTTCCTAATGTTATTAATCCCATTGGATTTTCTATTATTATATGTTCTATAGTTCTAGGTGGTTCTTCTATATTATTTGGAATTGGAACTATTACATGTCTAGGAGTACTGGAACTGAAACAACTTATTATGCTTCCTATATTTAATAAACACTCATAAATAGTATTATATATTGTACTATAATCATCTTCATCTGTTAGAATTTTTTCACACAAATATAAGAATATGAATAATGACAATAATAAACATACTATTGTCAGTATTAGTACTAATTCTACGGTTTCTATAATTGACATTAATTGCAATAAAACATTATATATACTTTCAATTTTAATTTCTATTGCATTTAATTAACTATTTATACCCAAGTAATATGAAGCTACAAATAATATCCAAAATGGAGCTAATGTCAATTCTACATAAGATACTATTGCTATAATCATACCTAATATTGCGGTTCGTATGGCTCCTTTTAATCTATTTGTTTCTTCACTATCATCTTGTAACACCTTTAATCCATAGTAACAAAATACCATGATAATAACTAGATTAATAACCCATGATTTAGATGTTATTAATCTTATTATTTTATCACGTTTTTCTTTTTCTTGTAAAACCTTAATTATTGTTATCACTGCTACTGCTAACCCAGAAGGACTTAGTATGGAACCTGCTATAGATTTCATTATATATGTAATATATAATTTATATTTTTTGTGTTTAGACTTATAAATTACAACACTAACATTATACTGGTAATATTTCTATAGCTGTACAATAAGGTAAATCTTCATCAGATGATTCCGGCAAAGAAGGGACCTCTGGTTCAAATATATTAATGACATGTCTACGCTCATAATATGGTCTACGAGCAAACCTTCTTGGTGAAACGAAAGACAAGTAATCATCTGAAGGCGGCGGCTGTCGCAATGAATGCCAAACATCTCCATGGTCACACGTCAAACATCTGTGGTTATTTCTTTTAATATAATAACTACAATCGCAATTCTTGAATGTACATTCATGTCGGGTTGTCATATAATACTGTTAATAGTAGCAGTATTATATTTAAATCAATCAAATATAAGCTTCTTGAAGAACGTTGTTGTATGATTACGTATGTAATAATCAATAAACTTATATAAAACTGAGTTTTGTATAGTCTTATTTTTTTTGTAAGATTTACATACCAAAGCTATTAATATAAATTGTTCTTTTGATAGCTTTTTCAATAAATATTGTCTATATAGTGAAATTAGTGACCTTATTTTGTATTTTTTAACAATATAATACGTTATTGAATATAATTTTACTTCACTATATGATAGTTCGTCCATTAAAATAACTAGATATATTATCTTTTCTTAGCTGTTTCTTCTTTTTAGAATAGAATTATGTAATGGATATTATTATGATATGAATTAAATATTTATATACTATATATGATATTTATAACTAATTTTTATAAAAAATACAAAAAATATATTATATTATGTAGAGCTTTATTAATTGGATTTTTATTGGCATATATTTTCAACTTTAAAAAGAATAGAAATGGTTCTCAACTACAAGAATTGGTACTTTTAATAAATGGTAACTGTCATCATATACACCACTTTATATTGTACGGGTCTATTATAATAGCTATGATTATAGCTAGGTCGCTATCAAAAACTGCTTTCTATTTATTAGTTGCTTTTCTATTAGGCGTATCTTCAGAAGACCTATTATTTAAAGATTGGTATGTAATCAAAAATAATTGTCATAAAAATAAATTAATAAAATTCATGAAAAATACCACAGATGTTTATTCAAAATATAATTAACCTAGCTTAAGAGTATTTTATAAAACGATTTCACAAGTGTTCTGATATATTATCAAATCTATTATGAGACAATTTCTCTCATAAATAGATTTTCTAGCGTCTTTTTAAAGTAGCTTTTTGAACTACTTTTCCAGTATGTCTATTTTTAAGTAATAATGCGTTATTTTCGACTCTTGCTATATAAGTTTTTGCAAACTTATTTGGGTTCTTAGTTGCCATACTTTTCATAGACATTGCGCACGCAGAACAACATGTTCTAAAAATATAGATTTTTCCATTATACTTTAATTTATGTTTTTTTGTAGTAGCCATGTATTTACCATTTACAGGCATCATGTGAGGACAACAACTGGACATTTTTTTTGATTTACAAGATTTATTCTTTGTGTTTTTTAATTTGTGTTTTTTATGTTTTTTGTTTATTGTTTTTCTTCTATGCTTCTTTTTTCGTTTTCTTGTAAAAAGTCCTGCCCCTGTTGGTAATGCATCTATCTCACTTAGACTTTGTTGAAGATTTTGCATCATTGTTTCATCTGATTGTTGTTGTGTAATAATTGCAGGACCCGGTGTTACTACATCAGCTTCAACTATCATCTCTTCATCTCTTTCATCATCCGGAATCATTGATGTAATTGATAAATCTTTCATCATATACCAATATCCACTTCCTTCTCCTATAACTTGATAACCATATCCTCCTTTTCCTTTAAATCCCTCACCATAGTATTGAAGTAAAACATTGCCATCACCATGTTCTGGATTTTGTTCTACCATTAGAAATATCGATCTTTGCCCTTCCGAACGAGCAAAATCTTCAGCAGCTAACATTATATTGGGTATAGGTCCATCACTCCTTGGTACTTTTTCTCTATTAAAATTGCTTCTACATACTTCATTTATCCAGAATACTTTTTCATTGCCACGAATTACATCATCAGTCATTAGTCCTATTGGTGCTTTTTGAATTGTTAATATACCCATATCATTGGCAGTAAACATATTGTTTGGGTCTTCAAAGTACCCCATTGACATTAATACACCCACTGTAGCTTGATTGCTAGATGCCTTCATTTTAAACATTTTAACTAATCTTTCTTTATTATCGTTATTAACGTTCCCATCTCGAAAACAAACACTTTGTCCTCTCACCATTAAATCAGCTATTGTTTCAAACGGTAATTTCGTAGGTAAACTTAATGGACCAGATAATCCCTGTATTAAACCCTTTTTTTGTCTGCGGTCTAATTTGTAAATTGCAGTTGTATAAGTCATTATATATTTAATTAATATTATCCTTTTTTAGTATATAGATGAAAGATGAACGTATTCAAGAACTAATTAATAAAACTTATAATAAAGTCAAAAATATTACTGGTGGAAAACCTGCTAGTTATATACCTGAGTTAGCTGCAGGTAATCCTAAATTATTTGGTATTTGTTTTGTTGATTGTCAAGGAAACGTATATGAAGCTGGCAAATCTAGAGAAACTGTTCCCATTGAATCAATAAGCAAAGTTTTCTCTCTAGCGATGGCAGCACATGAGTTGGGTACAGCTGAAATCAATAGAAAAATTGGTAATGAAGGAAGTTCTTTGCCTTTTAATAGTGTTGTTGCATGTGTTTTATCTAAAACGCATACTATTAACCCTTTTGTTAATCAAGGAGCAATTGCTACAACTAGCTTATTTTACAATAAAAACAAACAATCTTTTAGAAATAAGATTTTAAACAACATGGATAAATATGCTGGTCGCAAGCTAAGCATAGACAAAAAAGTATACAAATCTGAAATGGCTACTAATGATACCAACATGGCTTTAGCTTACCTTTTAAAAAGTTTTGGTCGCTTTTATGGTGAGGTTGATGATAGCGTAGATGTTTATACCGAACAATGTTCAAAGTTGGTTTCAGCAAAAGATTTAGCTACTATGGCTTGTGTCTTTTCAAAAGGTGGTGTGCATCCTCATTCTAAGAAACGTATTCTAAATAAAGCTGCATCAGAATATGTTTATAGGTCTCTTAGAGGTGAAGGATTATATGAATATTCTGGTCGTTGGGACACCGATGTCGGCTGTGTATCCGCAAAAAGTGGTGTTGGAGGAGGAATATTTATTGTATTAAAAGGTATTGGAGGAATAGGATTAGTTTCACCACCATTAGACAAAATAGGAAATAGTGTTAGAGGCATTAAAGCTGGTAATATTATATCAAAAGGTATTCTTAGAATTACAAATAAACACTCTCATTTCTGTCCCAATAAAACTATCAAGAAAAAACATAAACAAAGACATAGAAAGAGTAAAAAAATAAATAATTAATATATAATGTCCATTGTTGAAAAGTTTATTAATTCACTTCCTGGTCAATTTGTTATTGGTGGTCTTACTGTATCAGGTATTACCGGGTTTTCTAATCATTTGCATAATCCTGCTTTAGCTGGTATTATTGCCAGTGTTCCTATCGGTATGCCTTCTAGTGTTTTTGTTAAAGATTCCGAAATTGCTGAATACTCATGGAAATTACTTGTTATGATGTCAGTTTTATTTTTGGCTACATTAGTTAACTGGTTTCTTATTACAAAGATGAAGGTGTCTAAGTATAAATCTGTAGCTGTTGCCATGTCTATATGGACCGGCCTTGGTGCTATATATTACTTTGTTTCAACAGCAGAAAAGTAATTATATCTTATTTTTAATGATAATTTTAAAATAAGATAATCTTAGTTTTTCTTTTTTCTACCTCTTGTTTTTTTCTTTTTCTTTTTCCTTTTATCTCTCTTTACTCGAGTTTTTCTCTTTTTGTTTTGTCTTTTCTTTTTTGCTTTTCTGGTTTTTCGATTTTTCTTTCTTCTTTTTCTTGTTTTCTTCTTTTTACCTCCAAACATTACTGCTCCATTTCCAAAAGCAGTAAATGCACCTTGTTCCTCAAATATTAATAACTTATACAGTATTTGATTTAAGCCTTTAATAATTTTACCGTTGTCCCAATTTTCCCATGCAAAATCTATTCCTTGACCAGTAAGAATAGCACCTGGATTTTGGAAAAATAACATAAATAATGGGTCTTCCGCTCTTTGGTCCGTCCGCGCTGGCAAAAATGATTGAATAGCAGAAAAGCCTAATAATAATTTGATATGAGGCAATATGAAATGAGGACTGGAAAGAATTGTCTGTGAGTAAGGTATTGTATAACTTAATATGTTTACTAATTCTCTTTGAACTTTGTTATTTGATACTTTAATTTTAAATTGACTATCGGTTAAATTAGTTGTTTCGTATTTACTTTTAAATATCAAATATAGTAATTTCTTTACTAATTTATTATTTTGTGCTAATCCACGCCAATCATTATTTTGAATCATTTGAAGATATTGTTGACTATTATAACAATAATCGTGTACTATAGTTGTTTCTTCGACATCATCATTTTCATTAATAATGGAACTATTTAATTGTTCTAACAAGATATTATTTGTTGTTAGACTTTCTAAAGAACTTCTTACATCACCACCACTTTGTCCACCACCCCGTGTCCTCTGTCTCTTGTTCGGGTTGAGAGTGCTATAATTGGGTGCAGATGATTGCTGTTCTTGTGGCGGTTCTTGTGGCTGTCCTTCTGTTGACTGTTCTTGTGGCTGTCCTTCTGTTGACTGTTCTTGTGGCGGTTCTACTTGTGGCGGTTCTACTTGTTGCGGTTCTACTTGTTGCTGTCCTTCTGTTGACTGTTTTTGTGCTTTTTTTTGTGCTTTTTTTTGTTCTAGTGCTGCGGCTATGAGTAGTTTTTTTGTATCCGCTTCCTTTTTCTTTCTCCTCCAAGGCTTGTTTGAGGTTGATTTGGCACGCGCGTCGGCCGCCATTTTTTGAGCGCTCATCTTCTTTTTTGTTCCAACTTGCCGGCCTGTCTGTAGAATTACCCCCCACTCATTATACAATCTCTGTGTGTGTTCATAATCTGGAGAAAATGGAACTATTTGCCCTTGTGTTGCAGATGAAGGGGTCCAAATGTGTAAATTATTTATCATAATAAATATTTTTAATACCGCGTCTAAAAGTCTGAACTGATAACCAGTATAAGGATCACCGTTTTCATCAGTTAGTGGATTCATTTCAGAATTAATAGAAGCATTAAAATTATACTTTATATTTTCGAATACTTTGAAAGTACCTAAAAAGTCATAATCATCACCAAAATAATAAACCATAAATGAATATAAGTGAAGTGTTTGGAATATTACTTGACTAGGAAGAGTTCCAGTAAAATCATCTGCACTAATTATACCATTTAAAAAATCATATACTTGTTTAACCATTGTTACAAAATGATTAGCATTTTGTAGTTGACTCTCGTCTTTCTGTTCTGCTGCTTGCTGGATGATTGTATTTCCATTATCCACCATATCATCTAAAACAATCATTAACTGCCTTGGGTCTGTAAGTGGAGAAATAAAAGCTCTTGCTTTACCAGACATGTTTAAAAATAAATATGATAACATTCTTAATTGTAACTGTTTTTGCATCTGAAGACTAGGAAGAGCCCCGCCTTTTTGCAATTTTTTTGCTCCACCTCCCAACTTCTCGTCAACATCTCCTAACTCAACATCTTCTTCCTCTTGTCCAGGTAGGGCCGCATTTACATACCCAATACTATTTACTGCTATATTCATCATAGTTGCAAACTTATCACTCTTGGAAACACCTGGGAACTCATCTAACTCACCCATTTCATTTATTAAATCATTTGCTTTTTCATCCTCCTTAGTTGCTGCTCCAGCAATATTTCCAGAAAGAGTACTAAGAAACGCAGCGCGGTTCTGTAATTTATCCACTGAAAAAGGGGATAAACCTCGATAATCGTTGTCAATATCTAATAAAATAGTCAACCATCTAGAAAATGACTCAATTTCTTCAGCAACAATATCTATTGCATCATCGTAACTTTCATCCCTATCCAAATTATATGTATCACGAGCCAACTTACTTATATCAAGTCCTTCAACTATTGGTTTTCCTTCAGCACTACAATAAATTGTATTACAATACGCTGTGACAGCATCTGGGTTTGTCATAGCATTTGGGTTTGTCATAACATAACTTCTAACAATGGTACCATCACGAACTATTCTATATAATGCAGGGCAATCAAAATCTGTAAAATCTTCCAGAATCTTGCCATACTCGCTGTCTTCGTTATGTTTTCTCAATTTGGGCCATGCACTCTCCACTTCTCTTGAAACATAATTTCTAATACTGGCATTTGACGACGTTTGTTCTGGTGTCCATCCAATATAATATTGAGGATGATTTGGGTCTTTTAGAGTAGGTATTGTCTGTTTAACCATGTTTGAAAACATAGTCCAATCATCTGTTGGTTTGTATAATTGTTGTCCCTCTACATTTGGCAAATTCCTAGATTCGCCTAGAATTGTTCCGAATCTAGCTCTAGTTTTAAAGCCAGTATAATACATTAATTTTAAATAATCAGCTAGTTTCTTCATATCTTTAATTCTAAACTTAAAAGCACCTAATGAAGACTTAGCACCAAACGCTTTATTAAAAATATATGGACCGAACTCCTCCCCCTCAGCATTTTTCTGCCTAAAAATTGGGTTAACTTCACCTAATTGTAAAATATGATTTATAATAGTTTTTTTATGCCCACTTAAGTCTTGCGCACTCAATGCTTGAACACCCGGATCAGGCAAAATATTTTTAATTGTTGTTGTTTTAATATCTCGTATAAGGTCTAATGCCTTTCTAAGATCGCCTTCGGGATTTTCACCATTAATTGAATCAGCATATTTTGTAACAAGTCCATTAATTGATAAGTCATTATCAGATTCTTGTTTTCTAGCTGCATCTAACCATTCATAAATTGCCAAAAACTCAGCTAGTTTATCCTGAGTATTACCTTTATATTTATTTCCGAAAATTATTCTTTTTGCCAAAATTATTGCGGCTATGCCAGTATCTTCATCAGCTGCATCTTTTATAGCATCATCATTAAAATTATTTGTGAAAACTGCCTCATTAGCCAATTCTGGTATAGAAGTATTTATATCTTGAGAAATATATTTTGGATCACTTTTATTTGGTGCTTCTACAAACATCAAAAACCTAATAGCTGCTTCTTTTGATTTAACATTCATTTTAGTAAATATGTCTCGCAAATAATTAAGCCCCATAAGATAGTTATCAGTAACTGTCGTACAAACGTTACCTCCTATTTTATCCCCAACTATACTTTTTAATATATTATCAGGACTAGTCAATAGACGTTCGAATACTTCGCATTTATAATAAATATCTTTCATACCTATTCTACAAATCATAGTAATCAGCTTTTCTATTTTAGATTCAATTTTATTTTCATTTGCTGGTTTATTGCCTTTATAATAGTAAACGGCTTTATGACCATGTAGGTCAACAAGTTGTTTCAGTTCTCGTATCCGTGTCATAAAGTCGCTACTATGACATATTCTATCTAACATTTTTTCTATGGTAGTAGACTTTCTTACTACCTCAAGAGCATCTGCTATACTTTTGTCTAATTCATCTGTTATATTCGGATTTCTATACAATTCTATATTCCAACCTACAGCACCACCTGGTCCTTCATAATGCCACATAGAATTACCTCTGCATTCTCTATTGTAAGTGACACAAAGTATATCACCAGTACCAAACAAAACCCTTTGGTAGTTATCTGATTGTAGTTGTTGAGGGGATCTATTTTGCAGTTGTGCACTTCTAGATTGTTCCCAATCTCCACATCTTTTAAAGTCAAATAATAATGCTTGTAAGAAATCAGGTGGAAAACCATAATCCCGCATTTCTTTTATTACAGGAGTGATATTAATCATTGCTTTTTTTAAAGGTGGATTAGGGAGGACTCCTCCATTCTCAAGTGCATATACTAG
>Ga0181418_1000318_pt1 | contig 16045 bp, 19 predicted proteins | sample 41SPOviralmetaG_FD_130143 | JGI IMG/M metagenome (GOLD analysis project Ga0181418, IMG submission 130143) | Marine viral communities from the oligotrophic San Pedro Time Series (SPOT) site, San Pedro Channel, CA, USA - 41 SPOT_SRF_2013-03-13 | ecosystem: Environmental > Aquatic > Marine > Strait...
AATCACGAAAAAACCATACAAGGGCATCAATGCCTTTTTACTCGCTTTTAACGATTACGAATCGCCGTATTACTTAACATATAAACAAGCTAAGGAAAAAGGCGGAAGCGTCAAAAAAGGCGAGAAAGCTAGCCTTGTTACTTACTGGCAATTCCTTTATTTTAAGAATGAAAAGCCGTTGCCTAGCAAGATGCCGCAAGCCGAAAAGGAAGCAATCGCCGACAAGAAAATTCCTTTGCTCAAATACTATAATGTTTTCAATGTCGAGCAGTGCGAAGGTGTTGAATATCCTAAGATCGAAGCGAGCGATTTAAATGACAACGAGAAGCTAGCAAAGTGTGAATCAATTATTGATGCCATGCCGAACAAGCCTAGTCTCACATTTGGCGGAGGTCGTGCTTTCTATCGCCCTTTGACTGACAATGTGACAATGCCTAAGCTAGAAACCTTTCACGGTTCTAGTGAGTATTACTCGACGTTCTTTCATGAGTTAGCACACTCGACTGGTCACAGTTCAAGATTGAATAGAGAAGGGATCGAGAAGGTTGCGGCGTTCGGTGACGCTGTTTATTCTAAAGAGGAACTAGTCGCGGAATTTACCGCTTGCTTCCTTTGCGGTGAGACGGGCATTTTACAGCGCACTGTAGAAAACTCTGCCGCCTATCTTGAAAGTTGGCTTAAGGTGCTTAAGAGCGATTCTAAGATGCTAGTCACCGCCGCAAGCCAAGCCGAGAAAGCCGCAAATTATATACTCAATAAATGATTAAACTTAGGGCTTGCAACCTGTGAAAGGGTTGCGAGCCTTTGCTTTAATTCTTTATCTAATAACACCAATAATAACACCAATAATAACACCAATAATAACACCATAAAAAACATCATGAAAAATACAAAAAACTACACCGTATCAAAAGACAACGTGCCACAGTTTAAAGGCAACGAGCAGGACAGCTTTAACTACGTTTTAAAGCATCAAGGGAACAGCGTAGACCACGCCACAAAACACGAGGGCTGGGCTATTGAAGAAACCACACTTGAAAGCGTTATAATAGAGGGTTGTCTACTGCAAGAGGGCTTTAAATTATCACGCTTTTACACTAAGCCAGCACTTGAACACGCCGCCGAACGGTTTGAGCAGGAGATGAGTTGGAATATTGAAAAGCAAGGATTATTAAGCGCTTGCGTCGATTGGTTTCAAGGGCTTGCGCTGGCTGTGCCTTATATGAATTACGAGATTGAGCAACTAGGCTTTGATTCGGAAACATACTGGCAAGACATCGCCGAAACATTCTTGAGGGTAACAAGTAGCAGGCAACCAAACAAAGCCTTATTTGATGCCATAGAAGCGCTTTAAATTATAACCTTGCAAACAGTTGGCGGTCTGTTCAAAACCGTCTTTAACTTAACTAATAACAACATAAATATCATTCAAAATATGAATCCAAAAAACAAAGTAATCCTAAAAAATACATCAATAATCGTAGAGCTTGGCGGTATGCAAATCTCTAGAGAAGAGCTTAACAATATCAAAGCAAAGCTAAAAACCAATAGTGATAGAGAAGCGATAAATCACTTGGTAGTCATAGCCGAGAACGCCTTCAGTCGCTACGTCGAGCAATACGGCTAGCCTAAAGACGCTCACTTAATCCACTTGCCCGCCTTTGCCTTGTGCATCGAGCGGGCTTTGGAGTGCCTACTAACGGGCAATTATTAACCACACAAAAGGAAATCACTATGAAACTATTTAGAATCATTCTAACCTTTCTCTTTGCGTTCTTTTCTAACCTATTAGGAAACGACTCGGAGATCATCGCCTCAACTCTAATCTTGGAAGCAGGAGGAGAGTATGATTACGGGGCAATGGAAGCCGTCAACGAAGTCATCCACAACCGCGCCGTTAAACGTAGGCTGACACCAAAGCAGGTTTGTTTACAGCGGAAGCAGTTTAGCTGTTGGAATAGCGGAGAGATTCAACGGCTTGTTGCTAAAGCCAAAGCGCATCCAAGATACGGAGAAGCGTTAGCAATAGTTAAAGGTAAACCAACGAGCTTTACTAACGGAGCCGACCACTACCATGCCGACTACTGTAATCCTTATTGGGCTAGCTCAATGGGTAAGACTTGCAAGATCGGGAAACATATCTTTTACAAATGAGCAACATCAATACAAACACTAACCGCGAACGCATGAAACCACTACCACCACTAGAACCAATCACACGTAAAGTTCACCTACCGAAACCGCAGTCTGACTCACAAGTTAAACCGCTTGATCCTTACCGCGAACCCGTCGAGGAGATTAGGTCATTACGTCACATCGGGGAGATCATCGAGAGCTTGAGACAAGACAGACGTATCTTGTTCAACGTCATCCACGACGAGATGCAAGCTAACGGAGGCAACCTATCATCACCTGACGGGGACATCTGGATTCAACAACGCTTCGGCTTTGACGAACCTATGACAACCTCAGAAATCGTAAACCAACACATTAAAAAATAATCATGGCATCCGCATTAAACTCACGACATCCCGACTTCCGTTATCTTTACAACTCAAACCACAAGATTAAGAACGATAAGATTGACTTGATCGGTGAAAAGGAAATGAAGGAAATAGACAAAGGTTGGAAAACCTTTTGGTATCGAAGGGGCAGGGCTGTTCCACCTAGAGTTGGGACTCGTTCTATTGGGGACTTTGATATGGTATGATGCAATACTATTGCAAGCTATCTCTCTGGAGCGACTACCAAATTGAATCTATTCTTTAATGTTCCTTATATTTTAAGCGTATCTATTGACAAAACCACACCGCAAGCGGAATACTTACGGATATGGAATTGTTTATCTCACGAATGGTTAAAAGAAAAATGGCTCTTGGAGCTAGGAGTAAGAACACATGAACACGTTATCATTATTTGCTTTCATCCGTTTCGTAGAGCTTGTCCGTAGTGAGGTAGATGGAGAGATACCAGTTAAGCAGGTCAAGATGCTGTTACAGGTCTTGGATTGTGAGGAGGTCATCCCTTTGCAGGACATAGCGAGAGACTTGGGGACATCCTCCGCAAGTGCGACAAGGAATATGCAAAACCTCCGCAAACTGGGCTTCATCGACAGTCACATTGATCCGCTCGATAATCGGAATCGACTCTTGACAACAACGGACAAGGGCAAGTTACTTAAACTAAAGATATTAGAACTAATCCAAAAGGAAAACACCACACATGAGCATAAGAAAAAAGAAAAATCGCTGGCAAGCTGACATCACCCACAACAACGAACGCATCCGACCTTACTTTGTTACAAGGGGAGACGCTATTAAATGGGAGGAGACAACACGCTACGAGTTACGAACGGGACTGGTTACAGTTGCGGAAGTAAAGCGTAAACTGGGACACACCGACAAGCAGAGTCACTTAACCTTAGTCGCTGTTGCAGAGGAGTGTTGGGAGCATCACTGGAAAGGCACAAAGGACGAGGTTACTAGGTATAGTCACGTTAAGGACATCGAAGCGTTCTTCGGTAGTAACTTTAAGATCGAGGACTTCAAGAACCAGTCACGTATTGACTTCGTAAAGTGGCTGAAGGTTGTGAAGCAGAACAAGGCAAGCACAGTTAATAAAAAGCTGAGTGCTGTCCGTGTTGTGTTGGACTTTGCAGTCGATCAGGAATACATACCCGAACGGGCTAACATTAAGAGCGTTAAGTCGGCTTCAAACTTCCGCAACACCTATATTACTGAGGAGCAGGAGGCAAAGATCATTAAGTTCACCACGAACCACCATCTTGAATCAGTTCAGAAGTTTGGAGAGTTCTGGCAATGGTCAATCGACACAGGGCTACGCTTTGAGGAGTCGAGGGGAGTCACTCGCAAGGACATCTACAACGACGAGAACATCGGGTGGGTTGTTATGGTGCAGGAGGAGAACAGCAAGACTAACACATCGAGGACTGTTCCATTGACAACAAGAGCCTTGCAGATGGCTAACAAACAGCAAGGGATCAATCCTTGGGATGCGTTCGACAAGCACAGAATCGCGAGGGCTTGGAAATATATTAGACGGCACATGGATATGGTTGACAACAAGATGTTTGTGCCTTATCTAACTAGACACACGCTTGGGTCGAGGTTAGTGCAGAGAACTGGTAACATTAAAATGGTAAAAGAATTCATGGGACACAGTAACATTGCCATGACTGACAAGTATGCCAAGATCAGTCCCAAGAATCTAATCGAGGCGAGGGATGCACTCCAACAACACGCCTAATTATGCCATACATATATAAGTTAAACATGGACAACAAGAAGGGTGAGTCTTGTGATGTTGTCGTTAAGTTCACAGCAGATAGTTTCTCAAGATTCACAGGCTTCATATCCATCGACACCAACACACCACTCTACTCCGAAGACCTCGCTCACTTAGAAGAGTGGGTGGTCATGGGTAAGGATCAATGGGTGGCAGAAATTCAATCCGATAATCACTAAAACCTAACACAAAACTAATGTCAAAAAACGTAAATCGTCCTCTGTTTAAACCCGATACCGAATCCGTTCTTGTAAGAGGATTAAATGCTATGACAAAAGCCTGTGATGCGTTATCATCTCAGAACAAGTCACTCAATCACGACATCGAAAAGATGAAAGCGAAACTCGCCCGCCTTCAAGAGCGTGTTATTGAGAATCAAGAAGAGCGTGAGTAGTTGGGTGACGGGATGGGGTGACAGAGGTGACATTTTGTGACGGGAGGTGACGGACTAGACAAACTTAAAAACTTTAACGAAATCAATATGGTGGGTGTAGCTCAGTTGGTAGAGCCTCGGATTGTGATTCCGTCTTAATTATTCCACCTCCGTAACTAACTGATTTATAACCCAACACCACCGCTTTAAATTTCCTACGCAACCGTAACCAATCTTGTTTTACCTCAGTCGAGGTGACATCTTATTTCCCATGACAACTCAGAAACTAGACCAGACCGAACTTAACTCCGATATGCAAGAGCTTGGGCTTGGACGATATCGAAGTCGGAATGAGTCAGCCAAGTCGAGGGATGCAGAATTGGAAACACGTTACGGACAGCGGTTGATGAGAGCTAGCCTACCTCTTTATGCAAAAGCGATTGATGACTGGCACACCAAGTTACTTAGTCAAAAGAACAAGGCTAGATACCAGATAGATGTTATTGAATTACCCTCAAAGCTAATTGCTTTTGTTTCGATCAAGGCGGTTCTTGATAGCATCACGAAAAAGAAATCTTTATCTAGCGTTGCTCACTACGTGGGCGCAAGGATTGAGGATGAGTCGAGGTGTGCGTTTCTCCTTGAACACAATACAGAGAAGGGAAGTGGTATCTTACTGGGAGCCAAGAAGCGCAAGGGTAAGAACGCAAAGATAAGACACGTTCGCTCAAGCATGAAGCACGAGAGCGATAAGGAATTGATGCGCTCTTGGGAGGCTTGGTCACATCGGGACAAGCTCAACGCAGGGCTTCACCTAGTAGAGATACTTAGGATGAACACCAACCTCATCGAATACATCTACCTCAGTGATAATAGACGTAGCAAACGCCCCACGCGTTACGTCACGGCAACAAAAGAAACGCTTGAATGGATTGAAAACTTTAACAACCACCGCGAGTTGTTAGAGCCATTCTGGTTGCCAACGGTTGAGTTACCAGCCGCATGGAAAAGCGTATGGGAGGGGGGTTACGATACGACTAACACCTCCCTCCCTTTGTTGCCCTTCATCAAGACATCCAACATGGAATACTTACGGAGCATCAAGGGTGAACTAACTAAGCCGATGGCGGCAGTTAATCTAATTCAACAGACACCTTGGACTGTTAATGAGAAGGTGTTCAACGTAATGAAGTGGGCATGGGAGAACTCCATTGAAATAGGAGATATGCCGAGTCGAGAAGACGATCCACTCCCACCACTTCCAGATGATTTTAAAACTAACGAAGAAGCTAACAGAAACTGGAGACGGATGGCGGCTAGGATATACCAACACCGAGCTAGCACAATCTCAAGACGGTTGCTCGTTGCTAAGTTGTTTCACGTAGCAAAGAAGCTAGTCGGCAATCGTTTCTTTTATCCATCCCAAGTGGACTTTAGGGGGCGTGTTTATAACGTCCCTGCTTTTTTAGGAATACAAGGTGCTGATATGAGTCGGGGACTGCTTCAGTTCTCTCGTGCCGAACGAATTAAGGATGAAGAATCTGCTCGCTGGCTCGCCATTCAAGGAGCTAACACTTACGGAAACGATAAAGTAACTCTGGATGAGCGAGTTGCTTGGGCGCAGAACTTTGCTAATACAGCAGACGACATAGCGAGTGATCCTAAACGATTCACGTATTGGTTACGAGCAGACAAGCCTTGGCAGTTCCTTGCTTGGTGTTTTGAGTGGGCTGAATACTGTGCAAGTGGTAAGGTCAAGAGTCAGCTACCTGTCAACATGGATGCCAGTAACAACGGTGTTCAAATCCTTTCAATGTTAATGCGTGACCGAGAGGGAGGGCTAGCTACCAATGTCTTACCAACAGATTCTCCTGCTGACATTTATCGCGTTGTCTCTGACCGTGTGGTGGAGCAACTTATGGTTGATAGAGACAGCGGTAACCCTATCGCTAGTGACTGGTTAAGTTTTGGTATCGACAGAAAACTAGCCAAGCGTCCCACGATGGTGTTCCCTTACGGCGGCACTTTCTATTCGTGTCGTGACTACGTTGACGACTGGTATCAAGACACGCTCCGTAAAACTAAATGTTCTAATCCTTTCTCTGAGGAGATGCGATACCGCGCGACAGGCTACCTTGCTAAGTTGACTTGGAACGCAGTCAATGAAGTTTTGGTCAAACCAAAGGAGTGCATGGGATGGTTACAGCACGTTGCGTTTGAGTTGGCTCGTAAAGGATTACCGATAGAGTGGGTCACGCCGACTGGCTTCCCTGTTCTTCAGGAATATACAAAGACTAAGACACAGAACGTATCGAGTCACATCAACGGAGAAGCTACTCACGTTAAGTGGCATAGCGAGACTGACCAGCTAGCACCACGCAGACAGAAACAAGGCATCAGTCCTAACTTTGTTCACAGCTTAGATGCAAGTGCATTAACTCTTTCTGTTACACGCGCTAACGAACTAGGCATATACGACTTTGCAATGATTCATGACAGCTACGGAACACACAGCAACAACTGTGATGCGTTCGGTCAAGTGTTGCGAGGTGTGTTTAAAGATATGTTTACTGTTGACTTGCTTAGTAATCTTAGACATCAAGTAATGACTAAACACCCCGCTGTTGAGATCAAACCACCGCCTGTCTACGGAAGTATGAATGTAAATCAAGTTTTGAATTCAAAGTATTTTTTCTGCTAGCAATAGCATCAAAGTAATAAAGTAAAATAGGAGACTAAAAATAATAATGAGTAAAGTAATAACCACACCAATCGGGGTAGCTTTCTACCCACACGTTGTAACACCTAACACCACGTTTGATGAGAACGGTCTGTTTGACTGTAAGCTCCACGTAAGTGAAGCGGACTTCAATACTTTCGAGTTGCAGGTCAACGATATTGTTGATGCCGCTTACGACCAAGAGTGTAAAGCACGAGGTAAGAAGAAACTTCAAGTAGCGGCTAAGAAACCACTGCGTCAAACAGATGACGGTGACTTTGAAATCTACGCAAAACAAAAAGCCAAGATTGAGACACGAGCTAAAGGAACGATTGAGTTCTCGATTGCTTTGTTCGACGGCGAGGGAAACAAGATCAACGACAAACCTAAGATTGGTTCTGGTTCACGCCTCCGTCTTGGTGTTGAGGTAGCTCCTTACTTCACCGACATGATCGGCTTCGGATACACACTTCGTTTGAAGGCTGTCCAAGTAATTGAACTCTGTGAATACAGCGGTGGAGGAGGCAGTAAGTTCGGCTTTACCTCTGTTGAAGACAGCTATGTCGGCACAGGCGAATCATTCAACGATACGTTTGAACAAGAAGAGACAGCCGAAGCACCGTTTTAGGTCTAAGTTTGAGCTAACAGTCGCCCTCTCCCTTGAGTCGGAGGGGGTGGCTTACGCTTACGAAACTTTGAAGTTGGACTACGTGCGTAAGTGCGTTTATACACCTGACTTTATATTACCGAACGGAATAATTATTGAAGCCAAAGGGAGATGGCTAGGAAGTGATAGAACAAAACACCTCAAGGTTAGGGAAGCTCACCCAGAATTGGATATTAGATTCTGCTTTCAGAACGCACACAACAGACTCACTAAGAAATCTAAAACGACTTACTCCGCTTGGTGTGAGAAGCATGGTTTCAAGTGGTGTCATAAAAATATACCACAAGAATGGATAACCTAACATGGGCAGTTACCCACCAACCCTGTCCCGATTGCGGGAGTAGTGATGCACTCTGCATCAACACAGACGGAAGCACTAAGTGTTTTGCCTGTGAAAAATTCACACCAAGTAAATCTAATACAACTTACGAAGCACCACAAACTATGCAGAACACCGCAACTAATTTTATACAAGGGGAAGTCATGGACATCCCGTCCCGAAAGATCAACAGGGAGACTTGCAAACATTTCGGATACAGCATAGGAAACCGTAACGGTAAGCCTTGTCACATTGCCACTTATCGAAACACCGATGGTGGCATTGTTGCACAGAAGTACCGCTACGAAGACAAGACGTTCTCTTGTGAGGGAAGTCCTACGTTCTTCTACGGTCAGCACCTATGTCCTAACGGCGGTAAACGATTAGTCATTACCGAAGGTGAGATAGATTGCCTAACAGTTAGTCAAGTCTTTGAGAACAAGTGGGAGGTGGTGAGTCTACCTTCTGGATGTAGCTCTGCAAAGGTTGCCTTCAAGCGTCACTACGAGTGGCTTAACTCTTTTGAAGAAGTTGTGTTGATGTTCGACAACGACGAGCAAGGGAACAAAGCAGTCGAAGAGGTTTGCAATATCCTACCAGCAGGTAAGACCAAGATAGCAAAGCTCACACTCAAAGACCCCAACGAGATGTTGCTTAACGGTAAGGGCAAGGACATCGTGTGGGCTACCTACCGAGCTAACGTCTGGAGTCCCGATGATATTGTTAGCGGCACTGAGATGTTACAGCGTCTCAAAGAACCGAAGGTCAACGAGTCTATCCCTTATCCATTCAACGGACTAAACAAACTTACCAGAGGCATACGTCAAGGTGAGATTGTCACGTTCTGTGCAGGGTCAGGTATTGGTAAGAGTCAAGTGTGTCGAGTGATTGCTCACCACATCCTCACCACCACAGAGAAGAAGGTAGGATACATTGCACTAGAGGAATCTCTGGAGCGCACAGCACAAGGCATCCTCGGTATCCACACTAACAAACTGCTACACCTTGAGGACACTCCATTTGATGATGAGATGGAGCAAGCCTTCAAGGAGACAGTAGGGTCAGGACGGTTCTATCTCTATGACCATTGGGGTTCTACCAACTCAGACAATCTTATCAGCCGCATACGTTACATGGCTAAGGTGATGGAGGTTGAGTATGTAGTTCTCGATCACTTGTCTATTGTTGTTTCTGGTATCGGTGATGGTGATGAGCGCAGACTTATTGACAACACTATGACTAAGCTACGGTCACTTGTTGAAGAGACAAACATCGGAATGATTTTGGTGTCTCACCTCAAGCGTCCCGAAGGTAAGGGTCACGAAGAGGGAGCGACTACTAGCCTAGCACAACTCAGAGGGTCAGCATCCATCGCACAACTAAGTGACATCTGCTGTGGCTTAGAGCGTAACCAACAAGATGCTGAGAACAGAAATGAAACTGTTATACGTGTTCTCAAGAATCGTTTTACTGGCGAGACTGGTGTAGCTACTGCACTCCGTTACGACTCTATCACAGGCTCACTCAACGAGACTGCACTACAAACCGAGAACCCATTTTAAGATGAAGCTATTCTTTGATATAGAAACAAACGGTATCTCAGACTGGACTCGCCTCTCTGATCTTAAAACTATTCACTGCATCTGTTGCATAGATGAGGTTGGATTAGAGTACAGGTTCAGCACTGAGGTGGGCAACATAGGGAAAGGCATTGAGTTACTACAAAAGGCTGATGAGATTATCGGACACAACTCCATAGGGTTTGACTATCCAGTCATCCGTGCCGCAGGTCTTCAGCCTCACAGTAACGTATCCGACACTGTGATTATGTCACGGTGTATCTTCCCTGACCTCAAGGCACACGACTACCGAGCAGGTAGAGATATATCTATCGTTGGTTCTCACTCCCTCAAGGCTTGGGGTCAACGCATCGGAGAAGCAAAGGACGATCACGGAGAGACGGAAGACTGGTCTCAATGGTCACAGGAAATGGAAGACTACTGTATGCAGGACGTTGTTGTTACCAAGAAACTTTATGAGTTCCTTAGAAAACAAAACCCTAGCCAGCAGATGCTCGACCTTGAACACCAGTTCGCTCGACTCATTCGTAGGCAAGAATACAACGGCTTCCCTTTTGATTCAGAGGGAGCTTACAAGTTATCTGCTGAGTTAATGGTGAAGCGCATCGAACTCAAAGAAGAACTGGCAGAGATGTTTGAGCCTACTAGGATTGAGATGAAGACAACCTACTGGAAAACAGAGGATGGTAAAGTTTGGGAGTCCAAGAAGTTAGCGACCGAGAATGGTTACAAAGCAAAGGACATCAAGAAGGGAAAGAACAAAGTCAAGGTCATCCCCTTCAACGCAGGGAGTCGTGACCAGATTGCTGACCGCTTGATGAGTAAGGGATGGAAGCCAGAAGCATACGAAGGTAAACGCCCACAGATCAACGAAGCAGTTCTCAAAGGTATCGGCACTCCCGAAGCTGACAAGCTATTGGAATATCTATTGGTATCCAAACGTCTTGGTCAGATAGCAGAGGGTAAACAAGCGTGGATGTTACTGGAGAAGAACGGAAGGATTCACGGCGGTGTTAATACCAACGGTGCTGTTAGTGGTAGATGCACACACCAACGACCTAACCTAGCACAAGTCCCTGCTGTTCGTGCGCCTTATGGTAGTGAGTGTCGTAGTTTGTTTCAAGCCCCAGAGGATAGGGTTCTTGTTGGGTGTGATGCTAGTGGTTTAGAGCTACGGTGTCTCGCTCACTATCTCAACGCCTTCGACAAAGGAGCGTATGAAAAGGAGATACTTGAGGGTGATATCCACACAGCTAACCAGAACGCCGCAGGTCTACAGACTCGTGACCAAGCTAAGACATTCATCTATGCGTTCCTCTACGGAGCAGGTGATGGAAAGATTGGAGAGATTGTAGGAGGTTCTAACAAGGAGGGTAAGAAACTCAAAGCATCCTTCATGTCAAAAACTCCTGCTATCAAACGACTCACAGACGCAGTAGCCAAAGCAGTCGAAGCAAAGGGAACACTAACAGGCATCGACGGACGCATCCTTCCCTGTCGCTCCTCGCACAGCGCACTCAATCTGTTACTTCAAAGTGCAGGTGCTGTGATTATGAAACAGTCACTCGTTGAATTTAACAAGCTCGCTAAACTTCCTTACGAGTTACACGCTAATGTCCACGATGAAGTTCAGTTCAGTTGCAAGGCTGAAGATGCTGACGAACTTGGACAGCAGTATGTAGATTCCATTGCTAAAGCGGGAGAGACATTAGGTTTCAAGTGCAAGCTCGATGGTGAATACAAAATAGGAAACAACTGGAAAGAAACGCACTAACCCCTACCCCTATGTATAGAAACAAGTTCGATAAAACTGGTCAAATGAGTGCCAAAGGTTTCAAAGCCGAGGCTGTCTTTAAAGCTAATGTAGATAGTTTCTTTGAAACAGAAATAGTGAAAGCTAAGTTTCAAGATGAACTCAAGCACATTGACTTTCACTGTGACCTGTCGTTCAAGGTAGACATCAAGTCTATCAAGGACAAGGAAACCGTATGGATCGAACTGAAGAATGTACAAGGACGAAAGGGCTGGCTATACGGAGACTGCACTCACTTTGCTTTTGAACGCCCGAAAGGATTCTACATGGTAAAGCGTGATGACCTAATAGGACTTGTCGATAAGCTCGTGGACATGGATGCCTTGGTAGACACCGCTAAGGATTGTTTATACAAGACATACTCTCGCACCAAGTGGGGACGTAAAGACCTTTTAACAAAGATTAAGCCTAGCGACCTGCTGACTTTACCTTATGTATCAATAAAGAAAACACACATACCCACATGACAGCAATAATAGACGGAGACATGGTTGTTTACCGAGCCGCCTTTGGATCGGAAACAGAGATACGGTGGGAGGATGACATCTTCACACTACACATGAACATCAACGAGGCTCATCAAAAAGTAGATGAAGCTATTGAGAAAATACTAAAGAAGGTAGGAACAACTGAATACCAGATGGCGTTCAGCGACAGTCACACCTTTCGTCACGAGCTAGAGCCTAACTACAAAGCTAACCGCAAGGATAAGCGTAAGCCACTAGGACTTAAAGCTCTCATAGGTGAAGTCTTTGACCAACACAACGGCATTAAGTTTCCTAACCTAGAAGCTGATGACCTCATCGGTATTGTCTGCACAGAGAATAAAGATTATGTAGCTTGTTCTGGTGACAAGGACTTCGGAACGTTGCCTTGCAAGTGGTATAACTTCTTGAGGGATGAGATGCACGATACATCTGAGGAGGATGCTAACAAGTGGCATCTGATTCAAACCTTAGCGGGTGATTCTGTTGATGGTTACTCTGGCTGTAAAGGCATCGGTGTTATCACAGCAAGAAAGCTCCTCGATAAGAAAGGATACAACTGGCAAAGCGTTGTTGATATATACGAGTCAAAAGATATGACCGAAGCTGACGCACTACTCACAGCTAGACTCGCCTACATCCTTCGCATTACGGACTACGACATTCCAACACACACATTAAAAGACTTATGGATACCAACGACATGAACAACAAACCCTCAGTGTTGCCCAATTCAGGTAAACACGCAGAGTATGATACTGGAGCTATCAGGGATTCCAAGACGGGTAATGGCTTACCTAGTCTTATGCCTCCTTGTGCTTTACGAGCCGCCGCTAAAAGATTTGAAGATGGTGCTGTTCATTACGGACGTAACAACTGGCAAAAAGGGATTCCTCTCAGCAGGTATGTTGACAGCCTATACCGTCACCTGTGGCAGTGGATGGAAAATGAACAAGACGAAGATCACGGCGGGGCAATCATTTGGAATGTAATGTGTATGCTCCAGACTAAGGAGTGGATTGAAGAAGGAAAGCTACCAAAAGAACTAAACGATTTATAACTAAGGACTAATATGAAAGAACCAGAACCACTAATTCCAGAACAGGTTGTTACCTATTTAGAACGCGTGTTTCCTGCTCAAGATTTCACACCTGAGACTGAGCTACGGAAACTAGACTTTCATTATGGGCAACGATCTGTTGTTAAATTCCTTCGCTCTAAATTCTACGAGCAAAACGAAAACATACTTAACCCTAAACTAAGAGAATAATACTACCATGTGTTCCTCCGCACCAAAAGTCCCAGACCCAGTTCCACCGCCACCTCCCCCTCCCCCTCCTACCAAGACAGCGACGAAGGTAGAGAACAAGCCTCTTAGAAAGCGTCAAAGCTCCAAGAAGACAGGCACAAGTAAATTAACTATTCGTCGCTCTACAGTCAACACTGGCTCAAGCGGAACAGGTGCAAACGTAAACTACTAATCTATGCCACAGAAGTCCTTCACGGTAACTAGAGGTGGGGTCACCTCAACAATCGGTGTCAACAGAGACATCCTTGCAGGTGTAACTACTCTGAGTAAAGCGGTGGGCATAGCCCCACTTACAGACTCCACTACCTCAATCCAAGTAACCGTTGCAGGACACGCTAACATTAGTGGAATATATACAGGAACTACAGTAGCAGGTACAGGGTGGACTCAACAAGGAGGAAGCGGCTCAATTGGTGTTGCTGGTTTTGATGCAACCGATGGCTATACTTATCTCCTTGAAGATAGCGACACTGACCCGCAGTTACTCCTTAATAATGGCGCTGGTTTTACTGACAGACCTTGGAAGGCTGTGATGCCAAGCGGTGTAACTATTACTGGTCTTCCCCTAACAGAGACAATCTCAGTAGACCGCACAGCCGATAGTGGTGGAGGAACTATGACTGCTACCACTCCATTGAGTGATGGCACTATCGAAATGCAAGTTACTGTTACTGGTACTGATAATAATGGTAATGATAACTCTTCACTATCAGGAACTTACACAAGACCACACTCTACATCTTTAACTTGGAATCAAGTCGGGGGTGATGGAGCTATTTATAGACAAGCAACTAGCGGTGGTTTTGCTTGGAGTTTTATTGATGGCTCTGATGGTACACCTAGTTTCAGCATAAATGTTGCTGAAAATGTTATAGTTCCTTGGGAGATAGCAAGTAGCTTTGCATCTAATAATGTTACTCTTAGTTCTGTTGAAAAGACAATCACAGTAAACCGTTTCTCAGATCGTAAAGGGGAATCTCGTCCACTACTAAGTAAAGTTGTAGGAGGCGCGGCGGCGGCTTACAGCCTACGTGACCTCAATGACAAAGCGGGTAACAACAAGGTAGTTGAAGTAAGGCGTTCTAGTGACGATGCGGATAGGATTTTCTTAGCCAAGGAGGTCGCTAACGGAACGCTAGAAGCTTGGGTGAATGAAATACAAACAGTAGGAACAGCAGTTAATGGCACTGGTTCCTTTAATAACTATACCGTTAGTAACTTATCAAACACTGGGTTCTCCGCTGACAATAGTGATGGGGGGGTTGGTATGGCTGGATTCCCCTATGTATTTAAAGACGAAGACGTAATAGTAGTAAAATACACTGTTACCAACTTTAGTAGCACCGCTAGTTTAAGCCCAGTTCTTAGGGGTGTAAGAGCTACAGATGTTGTTACTAATAAAACCAGTGAGGGAACCACCATTACCGCTAATGGAACTTATACGGATACATTGACTGCAACAGCAGACGGAACTCACTTAATGTTTGCTGATGGCAATACAGGTTCATATACCATTAGTGACTTTGAAATTGTATCTCATTCAAGTAGCGGCTTCGTATCCAAATGGTATGACCAGTCAGGTGAGAACTTCCATATGCTTCAAGCGGAGTCCACCAAGCAACCTAAGATTGTTGAGAATGGTAACTTCCTTGGCTCTGTGAAGTATGATGGGGTAGATGATTATCTTACAAGCGGGAGTACATCAGCAAACATGTTAAACGTACACAACCAAGCGTTGAGTTTGTTTTCTGTTCAGACCAGAGTTGGTGCTAATGACTCCACCCTTGGCGCAACGAATAGTGGTAGAGGGATAAGCTTTGAAAGCACTGTTACAAGAGTGTTCATTACCCAATCCCTTCATCTTGTTAATCATTCCCCAGACGGCTCTGGTTTTCTTTTAGGCACGGCAATTCACACAGGTGATGGAAGTAGTGACCAAATTAAAACAGCCCGTAATGGCGTTAATATTGAAGAGGTTTCACAAGGCACAAATGATATAACATCAGACGCACAGCCTATATTCACTACCAAATATAACACGCTTGGTGGTAACAGAGTTCTAACCACTAACTCTAATTTCTTCCTTGGAGAAATAAAGGAAGTTGTTATTTGGAAAACAAATCAACTAGCCAACCGTCTAGCCATCGAAGCTAACATTAACAATCAATACGACATCTACTAATGTATCTAATTTACGCAAGCGAAGAAGCCGCCATTGAGCGCGCCGACGAAGAAGGTAAAGAGCGCAACTTTCCATACTGGACTACTGGAGGAACCACACGCTGGGTGACTAAGCCAGCCCCTACGGCTGACGGGCTGTGGGCTTTAGATGTTTCTGAGTATGACCTCGACGACCTTGAACAAACTACAGTCACAGAAGACGTAGTGTTCCCAGAATCCACAGATGATCCCGAATAATTTATGACAAACAAATCAGCACAACAACTATATTCCTCCCTAGAAGGGAAGCGATTC